>Ga0136636_10000006_pt1 | contig 80341 bp, 73 predicted proteins | sample AntDrymUQ8522106_2_FD_104653 | JGI IMG/M metagenome (GOLD analysis project Ga0136636, IMG submission 104653) | Polar desert sand microbial communities from Dry Valleys, Antarctica - metaG UQ852 (21.06) | ecosystem: Environmental > Terrestrial > Soil > Desert | place: Antarctica: Dry Valley... | reverse complement strand
TTATTACACGCCAGAAGGTTACAAATGCTTCACCGAAAAACACCACCTCAAGCGCGGCTATTGCTGCCGGAGCGGTTGCCGGCACTGTCCTTACGGATTCGATACAAAAACAGGAACAATTAAAAAATGATTTATGGCGTTCGCAAGCGACGCGCTTTCGGCTTTATCTCTTGCTGCGCCGCGAGGATATCGCCTCTATCGCTAACGCAACCATTAACAACAAAAACACTCTAGTCTAATCATTAAATCATCCCAAGCGCAGCGTATCCAATAAACCGCGCGTCCAAAATAAATACAATGACCTTCGAACAACAAATCCAACAAGGAATCCCAAACATCCTTCCGCAGCGCAAACCTTACGACACAAGACGTAACGCCGAACCAGCGCTGCCAACCGATATTAACCATGCACCCAAACGCAAGGACATCCTTTCGCGAGAAGAAAAAAAGCTCGCCCTACGAAATGCCCTGCGCTATTTCGAACCGCAACACCACACCGAATTGATTGAGGAATTCACCGAAGAACTCGACAAATTCGGTCGCATCTACATGTATCGGTTCCGCCCCGATTATAAAATGTATGCCCGCCCTATTTCCGAATATCCCGGAAAATGCGAACAGGCAAAAGCCATTATGCTCATGATTCAAAACAACCTCGATTATGCCGTGGCACAACATCCGCATGAACTCATCACTTACGGTGGCAACGGCGCGGTGTTTTCGAATTGGGCGCAATATCTTTTGACAATGCAGTACTTGTCTGAAATGACCGAAGAACAAACGCTCGCTATGTATTCCGGCCATCCGATGGGCTTGTTTCCGTCGCACAAAGAAGCACCGCGTGTTGTGGTCACCAACGGAATGATGATTCCCAATTATTCCAAACCGGACGATTGGGAAAAATTCAACGCGCTCGGCGTTACCCAATACGGACAAATGACCGCAGGAAGTTATATGTACATCGGTCCGCAAGGCATCGTACACGGAACGACGATTACAGTTTTAAACGGTTTTCGAAAAATAAAAACCAATCCACAAGGCAACCTTTTCGTAACTTCCGGACTAGGAGGCATGAGCGGCGCGCAACCCAAGGCAGGAAATATCGCAGGCTGCATTACGGTCTGCGCTGAAGTCAATGCGAAAATCACGCACATCCGTCATTCGCAAGGTTGGATCAATGAGGTCATACAAGACATCGGCGAATTGGTCAAAAGAGTGGCGCTGGCCAAGCAAAATAAAGAAACCATTTCCATTGGTTATCTCGGAAATGTCGTTGACGTGTGGGAGCGTTTCGATCAAGAAAATTTGTATATCGACTTGGGTTCTGACCAGACTTCGCTACACAATCCGTGGGCAGGCGGTTATTATCCTGTCGGACTCTCATTTGACGAAGCCAACAAAATGATGGCGGAAAGTCCGGAATTGTTCAAGGAAAAAGTTCAGGAATCGCTGCGACGCCAAACCGACGCGATCAACAAGCACACTGCGAAAGGAACCTATTTTTTCGATTACGGAAATGCATTTTTACTTGAAGCCTCACGAGCCGGTGCCGATATCATGGCTCCGAATGGTATCGACTTCCGTTACCCGAGTTATGTTCAGGACATCATGGGCCCGATGTGTTTCGATTACGGATTCGGTCCGTTCCGTTGGGTTTGCGCCTCGGGAAATCCGGAAGATCTGCAAAAGACTGACAACATTGCTTGCGCTGTTTTGGAGGAAATGGCTATAACGGCGCCTAAGGAAATCCAGCAGCAGATTGAAGACAACATCAGATGGATCAAAGGGGCTCAGGAAAATAAATTGGTTGTAGGTTCCCAAGCCAGAATTCTATATGCAGACGCAGAAGGCCGCATCAAAATTGCCGAAGCGTTCAACCAAGCAATTGCTAAAGCTGAAATTGGTATTGTCATTTTGGGCCGCGACCACCATGATGTTTCAGGAACCGACTCACCGTACCGTGAAACGTCCAACATTTATGACGGCTCGCGTTTTACTGCCGATATGGCGATACAGAATGTCATCGGAGACAGTTTCCGCGGGGCAACCTGGGTAAGCATTCACAATGGCGGCGGCGTAGGTTGGGGCGAGGTTATTAACGGCGGTTTCGGTATGGTTCTTGATGGCTCCGAGGCCGCTTCAAGGCGTTTGCAATCCATGCTCTTTTGGGATGTGAATAACGGAATCGCAAGAAGAAATTGGGCGCGAAACGACGGTGCGATTTTCGCCATCAAACGAGCGATGCAAACGCAGCCTTTATTGAAAGTGACCATCCCGAATACTGTTGAAGAACGATTGTTAGATTAATGGGTTTTTAGATTATTGGATTCATGGATTGCCAATATTTAGAAGTCTTTTTCGTTTTCTAATAATTGTATTGTCTAACAATCCAAGATTCTAAAATGTTATGAAAACAATTAAATTACTACCGTTACTCGTACTTTTTATCGCCTCATCCTGCAGTTCTGTGCGGGTGAATACCGATTATGACAAAAATGTCAGCTTTTCCGATTATAAAACTTATGCGTTTTACAAGACCGGAATCGATAAGGTTGAAATTTCCGATCTCGACAAAAAAAGAATCCTGCGTTCAATCGACGAGGTCATGGTGACAAAAGGCTTTACCAAAAGTGAAACACCCGATTTGTGGATCAACATCAACACCAAATCGGAGAAAAACGTTAATGTTAACCAGTTCTATGCAGGTTATGGTTATGGTTGGGGATTCGGATGGAATCCTTATTGGGGTGGCAATACCTCGGTCTCTACCTCTACCGAAGGAGTCCTTACGATCGATTTGATCGACGCCAAGAAAAAAGAATTGATCTGGCAGGGAATGGGTTCGGGTTATCTGACCCAGAACGTCGACAAAAAAGATGAAGTAATTAAGAATTTCGTCACACAGATTTTAGCGCAATATCCGCCGGAGGTAAAAAAATAATTAACCTAAAAAGGAAAACCGTAACAGCAACGTTACGGTTTTTTATTTTAAATCGGCGCCCTAAACCTGATGGCAGCAGCATCCTTTTATAAAATGCATCGCAATAAAAAATTGCTTCGTCAGTTCGCTTCGCTCACGTCAGTGCACAGCAGAATTAGCTTCTAATAATCGAATAATTCCAACATTTTCGCTTTTACTTTATCCGTATTTGGAATCATGGTGTACTCTAACGTCGCGTTGAGCGGAATCGCAGGCATATTTTCCGAACCGATGACCATTACCGGCGCATCGAGGAACTTAAAACATTTCTCCTGGATCATCCCGGCCAGACTTCTCGCAAACGAATTGTTTACGGGTTCTTCGGTTACGATAAGACATTTCTTAGCCTTTTTTACCGATTGGATGATCGTTTCCTCGTCAAGCGGAAATAATGTCCGCAAATCGATGATTTCAACTTTCTCTTTAAACTCCGACGACGCATTCAATGCCCAATGCACGCCCATTCCATAAGTAATCACCGAAATGGTTTCTTCTGCATCTTGTTTCCAGATTTCCTGAACGATATTCGCTTTTCCGAATGGCAACACATAATCTTCGCTCGGCTCATTGGTTCGCGCCATATCAGTGCCTTTAACTTTCGACCAATACAAACCTTTGTGTTCCAAAATCACTACTGGATTCGGGTCGTAATAGGCAGCCTTGAGCAGACCTTTCAAATCGGCGCCATTACTTGGATAAGCGATCTTGATTCCGCGTATGTTTGTCAAGACACTTTCCACAGATGATGAATGATACGGTCCGCCCGAACCATAAGCGCCAATTGGCACGCGCAAAATCATACTCACTGGCCATTTGCCATTGGTCAGATAACACGAACGACTGACTTCGGTAAACAACTGGTTCAACCCTGGCCAAATGTAATCGGCAAACTGTACCTCAACAATGGGTTTTAAACCTACGGCCGACATGCCGACGGTCGAACCCACGATAAACGCTTCCTGTATCGGCGTATTAAAAACGCGATCATCCCCGAATTTTTGTGCGAGCGTCGCTGCTTCTCGGAAAACGCCACCTAGTCGGCCACCAACGTCTTGCCCGTATAACAAGCATTCTTTGTTCTCGCGCATCAATTCTTCCACGGCAAACAAAGCGCAATCGACCATGACCACCTTGTCTTCACGTTGCGGATTGCGTTCTCCTTTTTCTTCCGTAATTGGAGTCGGCGCAAAATCGTGCGTAAACAAATCTTCAGGCTTCGGATCTTCTGCCAACAAGGCTTTATCGTAATCGGCTTTTACTTTGGCAATTGCCGTTTCATTTATTATTTCTATTTCGGAGGATGTAAATCCAGCGTCCAGCAATTGTTGTTTCAAAACCGGATAAGGATCACGCGACTGCGCTTCGGCAAGATCATCGCGGTACCATTCCATGCGCACGCCCGATGTATGATGGTTGAGCAACGGCACTTTCGCGTGAACTAAAAACGGTCGCCTTTCACTACGCATCGTTTTCAAAACTTTCTGTATTGTCAAATAGCTTTCGGAAAAATCGGCGCCGTCAATCGAAATTGCTTCGATGCCATGGAAACCCTTCGCATATTCAAACGCATTTTGTGCGCGCGTTTCCGCTGCATTCGCCGAAATATCCCAGCCATTGTCCTGAACCAAATACAAGATCGGCAATTGTTTCAAAGCCGCCATTTGGAACGCTTCGGCAATTTCGCCTTCGGTAACCGACGCGTCGCCGAGTGAACAAACGACAATTGGAAAATCCTTTAAATCATCCTGAATTCCGATATTTTCCTTATACCAAAAGCCCATTGCCGCTCCAGTTGCCGGAATCGCCTGCATTCCTGTGGCAGAGGATTGATGCGGAATCTTAGGTTTATCCGCATCGCGCAAACTCGGATGGCAATAATACGTTCGCCCGCCAGAAAACGGGTCATCGCGCTTCGCCATCAATTGCAGCATCAAATCGTAAGGTTCCATTCCGATTCCGAGCAGCATCGCATCGTCGCGATAATACGGAAAAGCGAAATCCTGCGGCAATAACTGCATCGCAGTCGCAATCTGAATCGCTTCATGTCCGCGCGAAGTCGCATGCACGTATTTGGAAACGACTTTAAAATTTTCCTCATACAATTCGGTCATCGCTTTGGCTGTTGCCATCGTCTTGAATGCCTTTTCGAGAATAATTTTGTTTACTGTTTGTTCGGCAATCTCCATTTTTGTTTGTATTTTTTTGGCAGACAATTCCGGCTATCCGCTTCAATCTTTTGCTTCATTGCATTTCACAAAAGGATTTCCACTGTTATCCGGGCTGCGCCTCTTAGTGCTTTTCAACTTTTTTTGAACTGTTTTTAAAAGCTTGCCTTACCGCGGTTGCGAACTGTAACTTTCGACAGGCACAATCCATCCAAATTTATCTTCGATCTTCTGCATTTTGATTGCATCCATTGTCGCTTTGACGTCGTTCGCAACCGGAGTTTCCGCTGGGAATAAAATCTCCATATCTTTATACCCGATTGCTGAAACCGGAGCGATCGAAACCGCCGTTCCCGCACCAAAAGCTTCGTCCAAAGTTCCGTTTTTAAACGCTTCCACGATTTCTGTCATAGAAACTGGTCTTTCGGTGACGTCAAAACCTTTGTCGCGCAACATCTCGATGATACTCAGTCTGGTAATTCCTGCCAACACCGAACCCGCTAAATTGGGCGTCACGAATTTCCCTGCAATTTTAAAGAAAATGTTCATTGTACCACACTCCTGCACGTACTCAAAATCGCGCGCATCGAGCCACAAAACCTGATCATAACCTTTGGCTTTCGCGATTTCTGTCGGGCGAATCGCAGCGGCGTAATTTCCGGCTGCTTTTGCTTCACCAGTTCCGCCGTTGGCAGCGCGAATGTATTGCGTTTCGGCCCATAGCTTGATCGGTTTGCTAAAGAAAGGTCCGGTTGGCGACGCGAAAATGATGAATTTGTACTTCGTTGCCGCGCGCATTCCGATAAAGGCTTCATCGGCATACATAAACGGACGCAAGTATAGCGCGCTTCCTTCGTTTGACGGAATCCATTCTCTATCTATCGCGACCAATCTTTTCAAACCTTCCACGAATAAATCTTCCGGAAATGCCGGCATTCCCATTCGGTCAGCGCTAAAATTCAAACGCTTGGCATTTTGATCGGGACGGAATAAAATCGGCGTATCTTCTTTTCCCAAAGTCGCTTTGAGCCCTTCAAAGATTGCTTGTCCGTAATGCAATGCCATTGCTGCGGGATGCGTCGGGATTGTCGTTAAGGGTTCAATTCGCGGATTGTTCCACTGACCATTTTCGTAATCGCAGATGAACATATGATCGGTAAAGGCAATGCCCATCGGAATGTTATTGATATCGGTTTGCGCTGAACGCCCGCTGTGGCTGATGGTTTCTTTAATGTTGTGTAACATGATGTTGTAATTTTATATAGTGGTAGTTGTGTCAAATTGTTCTAAATAATCTCCGATTTTTCGCAGGAACGAGCCGCCTAAAAATCCGTCTACGACGCGATGGTCGAACGACAACGAAAGATACATCATGCTCCGGATTGCGATTTCGTCGCCCTTATCGGTCGTCATGACTTCTGCTCTTTTTTTGATAATTCCCAAAGCTAAAATCGCGACTTCAGGTTGGTTGATGATTGGGGTTCCCATCAAGCTTCCGAAGGTTCCTACGTTCGAAATCGTAAACGTACTTCCTTGAACTTCGTCTGGTTTTAATTTATTACTTCGCGAACCTTCGGCTAAATGGTTGACGATTTTAGCGAGTTCAAATAAATCTTTTTCATTCGCATTTCTAACGACCGGGACAATTAAATTTCCGCTAGGCAAGGCCGTCGCCATTCCGATATTGATGTCTTTGTGAACAATGATATTTTTTCCGTCAACAGAAACATTGATCATCGGGAAATCGACAATCGCTTTGGCAACAGCGTCGATGAAAATCGGTGTGAATGTGAGTTTCTCGTTGTGCTTTTCTGCAAATTTGTCTTTATTGGCATTTCTCCAATTGACCAGGTTCGTTACGTCGACTTCAATGTATGAAGTTACGTGCGGCGAAGTCTGCTTGGAGTAGACCATATGATCGGCAATCATCTTGCGCATGCGATCCATTTCGACGATGCGGTCTTTGCCCTCAATAAATTGAATGACAGGTTTTGGATAAGTTGATTGTGTGGTCGGGCTTGCCTTCGGAATGCTATGTAACGGATATTTCCGGTTTTTCAAATAATTGAAAACATCGCTTTTCTGAATTCGCCCTTCAGCGCCCGATCCCGGAATACGTTGAACTTCTTCAAGAGAAAGATTTTCCTTTTGCGCTATGCTGATGATTAACGGTGACAAGAATGCATCCGGATTGGATTTTGGTTGTGGGTTGGTTGTTGTTGTTTGCGGGCTTGACTTTGCAATCGATGGCTCATTTGACTTTTGACTTTCGCCTTTTGACTTTTGAACCCCATCTACTTCAATCAAAGCGAGCACTTCGCCAACTTTTACCACGTCGTCTTTTCCAAAACGGATTTCCGTGATTACGCCATGGACCGGCGAAGGTACATCGCTGTCCACTTTATCGGTTGCGACTTCAAGAATCGTTTCCTCTGCATCGACCCTATCGCCGACATTTTTTAGCCAACTGATGATTGTTGCTTCGTAGATGCTCTCGCCCATCTTGGGCATTTTAAATTCGGTTACTGGCATTCTTATTTTTTTCTGAATTCTTCTAATGTTTTATAAAAAGCGTCCTGTGTCGGACGATTTTTTGGAACTTCCCTTAAGGGCTCAACGGCCTTAAGTGTTTCGTATAATTCGCGTGGTAACTTTTGGTACAACTCGGTTCCTTTGGTTTTCCAGGCGATCATTTCGTCAGTCACTGTTTTGATGATGACACCTGGATTGCCCAAGACCATTCGTCTGGCCGGAATATGTGTCTCGGCTTTAATGAACGCGAGCGCCCCGATAATACATTCGTCTCCGATCTCGCAATCATCCATAATTACGGCGTTCATTCCAATCAGGCAATTGCGTCCGATGTTGGCGCCGTGAATAATGGCGCCGTGCCCGATGTGCGCACTTTCCTTCAGCGTAATCGATTTGCCCGGAAACATATGAATCGTACAGTTTTCCTGGATATTGCACCCGTCTTCAATAATGATCTCGCCCCAATCGCCACGAATTGCCGCGCCGGGTCCGACATAAACGTTTTTTCCGATAATTACATTACCGGTAACTGCGGCTTGCGGATGAATGAAGCTGCTTTCGTGGATAACAGGAATGAAACCTTTGAATTCGTATATCATAATTGAGTCGAAAGTCGAAAGTGAAAGTCGAAAGAATGTCGTTTGACGCTTCTCTTGACTATTCAATTTAGACTGTTTTTTTATTTGAACTTCTCTAATGTTTTTTTCGTAAAATCCGACAGCACTAATCTGCCACTGATGGCTGCGCGTTCTGCGAGCAAATTGTCCCAATCATCAGTACCTTTCCAAAAGATTTTTTTCATCTCAAGCATGGCTTCGGGATTGTAAGTGCACAAATGTTTGGCGAACGCTTCAACCGCTGTGTCCATTTCTTCAATCGATTCATAAACTATGGCGAACAATCCTTTACTTCGTGCCCATTCGGCTTCGTAAAAATTATTGGCATCGATGGCGATTTGTGACATCGCAGAAACACCGATTTTTCTCTCGATGGCGGGGGAAACTACAAACGGTCCGATGCCTACGTTGAGCTCGCTTAATTTAATCGCTGCGAATTTTGTCGCCATACAATAATCAGTCGCTGCTGCAATTCCGACGCCGCCGCCCACAGTTTTTCCCTGGATGCGTCCGATGATAAATTTAGGACATTTCCGCATCGCGTTGATGACATTTGCAAATCCTGAGAAAAACACCTTTCCGGTGTTTGCATCGTTGATCGTAATCAATTCTTTAAAACTGGCTCCCGCGCAAAAAGTGCGATCTCCGCCACTTTTTAAAATGATGACGTGGACTTCTGGGTTGTTGCCTGCGTCGGTAATTGTTTGCGCTAGTTGTGCGAGGATTGTTCCCGGAAGTGAATTTTGCTCGGGATGGAAAAACTCAATCGTGGCGATGTTGTCTTGTATGATTTGTTTTACGTATGCGTCGTTCATTTTTATTTTTTGAATGCAGATTTATCTTGATGATTGTTTTTGAATTCTTAGCCCTGATGGAAGCGGTATCCTTTTTTATTTTAAAGATTTCCCTACCAAAGTCGGGACATTTTTAAAAAAAAGATAGAGCGTACAGCAGGTTCCCGGCTCCTAATCTAAAATTCCAAATTGCTTGAAATGATGATTAAAATGTTTGATACTCAACAAATCCCATTCGAATTTGTCCATTTCTCCGAAGACCACATTTTTGGTGCGTGCTTCGGGATTATCTTTGAAATATTGTTCATAGGCGTCGTAGGCGTCGATCAATTTTTGTTTAGCGGTTTGTAAATCGGCGTGAACTAGATCTTCATTTGCACCTTGTTTCATCAGCGGATGCTTGTGCTCTTTTGGAAAAGGGCGATGATTAAAAACCGTCTCGCGGTATTTTTCCAACTGCTCGGCCGGTGTCGCCATTTCGAAATCGCCTTTTTGATTCGCAGCGAAATGAAACTGTTGCTCCATGTGTTCAACCATGTGTTGCGGGGTCATCGTGCCCCAGTTCGCTTTGTGGTTTACGGTGAGTTTAGTAATGTATTCATTGATGTTGCCACGATTAATTTCCACAAAAGGTGATTTTTTCTGAACCATTGTCAAGATCGTGGCGATGGCGGTAAGTTCATCATTTTGGTCGTAAACCTCAACAAACCACTTGACAATTCCCGATGGCATTTGCTCGCCTGCGTGATCGCGTTCAATTTTTTGTTTGCAAGTCAACCTTACATACATGGTATCGTTGTGGTAAATTGGACGCAGGAAACGGCATTCTTCGAGTCCGTAATTTGCCGCAACCGGACCTTTATTCGGCCACACGAACAATCCTGCCGCGGCGGCTAAAATAAAATAACCATGTGCGGTACGTTTTTCGAAAATACTGCCTTTAAGCGAAGTGATATCGGTATGCGCGTAGAAATGATCCCAAGTCAGATTTGCAAAATTGATAATATCGGTATCTGTCACTGTACGTTTGTGCGTTTTGAGTGACATGCCTGGCTCGATATCGTCCCAGTGATATTTGAACGGATGTTCAGGTGCTTCTTTGTAAGCGGAATTAGGTTGGTAAATTCCCGTGATTTCAGTAAGTGTCGTTGGCGAACCTTGAATCGCACAACGCTGCATATAATGTTTGATACCACGGATTCCGCCCATTTCTTCTCCGCCTCCAGCTCTTCCCGGACCGCCGTGTACCAATTGCGGCAATGGCGAACCGTGACCGGTACTTTGCTTGGCGTTTTCGCGATTGAGTACGAGAATTCTCCCGTGGTGCGAAGCGGCATTTACGACGTACTCTTTGGCGATTTTGTCGGAATTGGTAACGATTGAGGAAACCAGCGAACCTTTACCCATTTTGGCGAGTTCAACGGCTTCTTCCATATTGTTGTAAGGCATAATCGTCGCAATGGGACCAAAAGCTTCGGTTTCGTGGACCAGTGTGTTTTTGAACGGATTGTCTTCGCGCAACAACATTGGGCTGATAAACGCGCCTTTGGATGCATCGGCTCCAACAGTGGTAATTTTATCGTAATCACCGTAAACGATCGCGGCGGTTTTGGCGATTTCGCGCGTACGCATTTTGACTTCTTCTACCTGGTCGGCGCTTACAAGCGATCCCATGCGAACTTCTTTGAGTCTTGGGTCGCCAATGGTCACTTTGTCGAGTGCTTTTCCAAGTGCGATTTGGACGTCTTCGACTAAATTTTGCGGAACGATGATGCGGCGGATTGCGGTACATTTTTGTCCGCATTTTACCGTCATTTCGGAGCGCACCTGGTTCACGAATAAATCAAATTCAGGTGTTCCAGGAACAGCATCTTCGCCGAGGATAGAACAGTTTAACGAATCGGCTTCCATATTGAATGGCACTGATTCGTTGATGATTCTGGTATGCGATTTTAGCATTCTTCCCGTTGACGCCGAACCAGTAAAAGTTACAACATCCTGAGATTCTACGAAATCTAAAATTTTATTGGCTGAGCCGCAAATCAACTGTAGTGCGCCTTCGGGTAAAATTCCCGATGTAATTATTTCTTTGACAACGGCTTCGGTTAAGTAAGAAGTCGATGTGGCTGGCTTTACGATAGCTGGCATTCCCGCCATCCAATTAACCGCGCATTTTTCGAGCATGCCCCAAATTGGAAAATTGAACGCATTGATGTGTACTGCTACGCCTGGTTTCGGAACCAAAATGTGATGCGCCATAAATCGCCCACCTTTAGACAAATCGATGGCATCGCCTTCAACGTCATAAGATTGGTTTGGGAATAATTTACGCAATGAAGCGTTGGCGAAAAGATTTCCGAATCCGCCTTCGATGTCAATCCACGAATCAACACGTGTGGCTCCAGTTCGGTAACTGATTTCGTAGAATTGCTCCTTTCTTTTGGTGAGATACAGCGCCAGTTTCTTGATCATGTTACCGCGTTCCTGAAACGTCATTTTCCGCAATTTTTCTCCGCCTTTGGTTCGGCCATAGTCGAGAATTTCTTCGAAGTTTAATCCTTCGGTAGAAGCGTGGCTGATGATTTCTCCGGTAACGGAATCAAATAACGGAACGCCTTCTCCGCTGCCTTCTATCCAGTGTCCGCTGACATAATTTCCTAGTTTCATTTGCTTGTTGGTTGTTAGTTGATGGTTGTCGGCTAATCCGAGAATTATCAATTATCAATATTTTAAGTTCTTTCAATAATCATCGCATATCCTTGACCAACGCCGATACACATCGTGATCAATGCATATTTTTTTCCTGTTAGCTGTAGTTCCAATGCCGCGGAATATGCGATTCGCGCTCCGGTCACACCTAGTGGATGTCCGATTGCGATTGCGCCGCCGTTCGGATTGATTCGTTCGTCATCATCTTTGAGTCCCAATGCCCGGATGCAGGCGATACTTTGCGCGGCGAAAGCTTCATTAAGTTCGATAATGTCAATATCTTCCAAGGTCAGATTGGCTTTTTCCAAAACTTTCTTTGTTGCTTCCACCGGGCCGATTCCCATAATGCGAGGCGCTACACCTACTACTGCCGAGCTCACGATACGCGCCAATGGTTTGAGATTGTATTTTTCTACGGCTGTTGCCGAAGCCACGATAACCGCTGCTGCGCCATCATTTAGTCCTGACGAATTTCCAGCAGTCACTGTGCCGTCCTTTCTGAATGCGCCCCTCAATTTTCCTAACCCATCCAAATTTGTTGATGGTTTGACAAATTCATCTTTAGAGAAAATAACCGAATCGCCTTTGCGCTGTGGAATTTCGACCTCAATAATTTCTTTGCCCAGTCTACCAGATTCTTGTGCTTTTGCAGCCTTCATCTGACTGTGCATGGCAAACCTGTCCTGATCTTCTCGTGAAATTTGGTATAGGTCGACCAGATTTTCCGCAGTTTCTCCCATCGCGTCAACACCGTACATTTCTTTCATTTTCGGATTGATGAAACGCCATCCAAAACTTGAATCGTACATCTTTGAATCGGCGCCGTAAGCTGATGAAGGCTTCGAAACGACCAATGGTCCGCGCGTCATATTTTCAATTCCGCCCGCGATAAAAATTTCGCCATCGCCGGCTTTAATCGCACGGTTGGCATGAATAATCGCCGACAGTCCGGAACTGCACAAACGATTGACCGTTTCGCCCGGAACGGTTTGTGGTAAACCAGCCAGCAATAAAGACATCCTCGCCACATTTCGGTTGTCTTCTCCCGCTTGGTTCGCACAACCCATAATTACGTCGTCGTAAGCATTTTGTGGAATGTCAGGATATCTCTCAGTGATTGTCTTGATGACCAGCGCGCCGAGATCGTCAGGACGTACCGACGACAACGCGCCTTGATAATTTCCTATTGGTGTTCTTACGCCGTCTATGATGTATGCTTCCATTTTGTATTGTTAGATTTTGGATTGTTAGACGCTGCCTAAAATCCTAATATTTATTTCTCCCACTCTTTACTTGTCCGGTAGGCAACGCCTTTGAACAGAGCAACGAGTGTATTTTCTCTTTTGATTTCAATAATGTAAAAACCGACTTTATTCTTAAGGCTTTCCAATGTCGCTTCGGCAGTAATATAATCGTTTTCGTCAAGTGCTTCAATATGGTTTATCGACGTATCGATCGATACTGCATAACGTCCGTTTGTGTTGACTGCAAATCCGAAAGCAGTATCAGCTAACGAATAGGTAATCCCGCCGTGTGCTTTTTGCATACTGTTGAGCATTTCCTTTCTAACAGTCATGCCTACTTTACATCGTCCGATCTCACATTCGAGAATCTCGATGCCGAGCCAACTACTGAACGGATCGAGCGACAGCATTTTATATGGTATGTCTTCTCCTTGCATTAAAAGAATGTTTGGTTCTGAGCATTCATTTTTCTAAGTAGCGCGCTACAGCGATAGCGGTCTTCATGGTATTCATCATACAGCTGATCCAGTGTCGAAACGCACCACTCCATTCCTTTTTCATCGGCCCAAGTCAGCAAACCCTTCGGATAATTGACACCTTTGGTCATCGCGTTGTCAATAGCTGTCGCGGTTGCGATGTTGAGAAATAACGAATCAGCGGCTTCGTTAATGAGCATGACCAATATTCGTTCGAATATGTATTGTCCTAAAACTTGATCTTCATTCGGAGCCGGTATCATTTGAGCATAATCGTAAAAGCCACGCCCGGTTTTTCTCCCGAGAAACCCAGCCTCGGTCAATCGTTTTTGCGTAAATGAAGGTTTGTATCGTGGGTCGAAATAAAACGCCGTAAAGACCGTTTCGGTGACCACGTAATTGACATCATGCCCGATAAAATCCATCAGTTCAAATGGACCCATACGGAATCCACCAAGGGTTTTCATCGCCCAATCAATCGTAGCAAAATCAGCTTTGCCTTCCTCATAAATGCGCAGTGCTTCGCCGTAATACGGCCGCGCGACGCGATTGACAATAAACCCTGGCGTATCTTTGGCAACGGCGACGGTTTTCTTCCAATCGGAAATGATTGCAACAGTTTTGTTTAAAATAGCTTCACTCGTTTGAATCGCCGGAATCACCTCAACAAGTTGCATCAATGGCGCCGGATTAAAGAAATGTATTCCGATAACACGTTCCGCATTTTTACAGGAAGCCGCGATGGATGCGATGGATAACGATGACGTATTGGATGCTAAAATGGTTTCAGCCGAAACAATTGATTCTAATTCTGCAAATAATTTGCGTTTGATTTCAAGGTTTTCGACAATCGCTTCGATGATTAAATCTGAATCGGATAAGTCTTCAAGTGCATTTACGTAAGAGATGGCAGCGAAAATCCGATTCTTTTCTACCGAATCGATTTTGCCTTTTTCAAATAACATTGCGAGCGTTTTCTCTAACGCCATCTTGCTTTTGGAAAGCGCATCAATATTCGAATCATAAATTTTAACAGTACAGCCCGAAGTTGCTGCCACTTGTGCGATGCCACTTCCCATTGTTCCCGATCCGATTACAGCTACTTTCATTTGATATTTTTAACTAGGCCCGCGGCTTATGACACGCTGCGCATTGGTTTTTCTTTCAATTAATTCCCTTTAAACTCGGGCGCTCTTTTTTCGACGAAAGCCGAAACGCCTTCCTGATAGTCATTTGAAGAACTCGCATCGATTTGCAGCGTTGATTCCATCGCCAATTGTTGCTGTAGATTGTTGATCATTGATTGGTTCAATAACTTTTTGGTCAAAGCCAATGCGTGCGTTGGCATCTGCGCAAGCGTGGTGGCGAGTTTTTGAACTTCTTCTTCAAAGAAAGCGACCGAATAAAACTTATAAATCATTCCGATGTTGTATGCTTCCTGAGCGCCCACTTTGTCTCCGAGCATCATTAATGCAGAGGCTTTCTGGAAACCAATTAGCCGTGGCAGAAAAAAAGTTCCCGCGCTGTCCGGCACCAATCCAATTTTACTAAACGCTTGGATAAAACTTGCAGCTTCGCTGGCAACGACTATATCGCAAGCCAGTGCTATATTGGCCCCGGCGCCCGCAGCAACTCCGTTAACTGCAGCGACGATCGGCTTGTCAATGGTTCTGATGCGTTCGATTATTGGATTGTAATGCTCCTCAAGTATTTTGCGAAAACCGGGCATCAACTCGGGTGTGGTTACTTCCTTGAGATCCTGTCCGGCACAAAATGCTTTTCCCGAGCCGGTGATTACAATAGCACGTACATTTTGATCTTTGGCACATTGATCCAAAATATCCTGAAGTAGCAAGGCCATTTCGCGGTTGAAACTGTTGAACACTTCTGGGCGATTCAGTGTAATGGTTGCTATCTGATTCTCTACTTTTAATATAATCGAATTCATTATTGATTATCAATTGTTATTAATCAGTTATTTGAGGCATTTAAAATAATCGAAAGGTTCTTGGCAATCCTGGCATTGGAAAAACGCCTTGCATGCCGTAGAGCCGAACTGGCTGATCATTTTTGTATTTTGTGAGCCGCATTGCGGGCATTTTACTATTTTTTTGTTGCCGAGCAGCGCTTCAATGTCGGCTTCCGCTGATAACGGTGCGGCGATTCCGTAGTCCTCAAGTGCCTTTCTGCCTTTGGGCGTAATCCAGTCGGTCGTCCAAGCAGGCGACAGCACCAATTCGATTTTGGCTTCGATGCCTTGTTCACGAAGCGCCTTTTTTATGTCGTCGCCGATCACATCCATTGCCGGGCAACCGCTGTAGGTTGGCGTAATGGTAACCTGCGCAACATTATCAATCATTTCCGCCGAACGCACGACGCCCATTTCCATGATGGACAAAACCGGAATTTCGGGATCGGAAACTGTGGCGAGAATTTCGGCGAGTTTCGGGTCGATATGTGGTGTTGTTTCGGTCATTTATTGGATACGCTGCGCTTTGAATTATTGGATTTTTAGATTCATGTTTCTTGATTTTGCTGGCCCTAGCCCTGATTGAAGCGGAAATCCTTTTTTTATTTTATGATTCCCTCCTAAAGTCGGGATATCCTTAAAAAAAGATTGCAGCGAAAAGCAGGTTCCCGGCTTCATAAAATTACCAGCTCATATTGGGAAACGTGCGTTGCATGTATTGCAAATCGGCTAACAAATAGCCCATGTGCTCGCTGTGGATTCCTTGCTTGCCGCCTTTTTGAAAGTACTTTATATCGGGAACCTGCAGCGTGGCTTCTTCTAGAATTTGCGAAACTTCTGTGTAATAGGCATCTTTCAATTTGGTGACATCGGCGCCGATTCGTTGGGAAATCATGTCTAAATCGGCATCGGTTTGGTGAAATAATTCGGCTGTGAACGTCCACAAATCGTTGATGGCATTTTGGATTTTTGTGTGGCTTTCGCCAGTTCCGTCGCCGAGACGCTTGATCCAATCGGAAGAAAATCGTTTGTGATAGGACACTTCCTTGATGCTTTTTTTGGCGATTGCATTGAGTGTTGCATCTGGAGAATTTTGCAATTCTTCGAGCAACAACAGATGGAAAACGTCGTATAAAAATTGTCTTCCGATGGAGTACGCAAAATCGGTATTAGGCTGTTCGACGAGCAAGACATTTTTATATTCTCTTTCGTTTCTGAGAAATGCGAGCGTATCTTCGGTCGCTTCGCCGCCTTGTAATTTTGCAGCGTACTGGTAGTAACTGCGTGTTTGCCCGAGTAAATCTAATGCGATATTGGTCATGGCGATATCTACTTCGAGATTCGGACCGTGCCCGCAAAGTTCCCCGAGGCGTTGGCCTAAGATCAGCGTATTGTCGGCGATTCCGTAGATGTATTGGACTAAATTGCTGTGCATCTTACATGTGTTTTAATTCTTCGGGCAATTTGTAAAAGGTCGGATGCCGATACGCTTTGTCTTTAGCGGGCTCGAAAAACTCACCGTTATTTTCAGGATTTGATGCCGTAACTGCTGTTGACGGAACTACCCAAATGCTGACGCCTTCCATTCTTCTCGTGTAAACATCGCGTGCATTTTCGAGTGCCATAGTTGCGTCGGAGGCGTGAAGACTGCCGCAATGGCGGTGCTCCAATCCATTTTTACTTCTTACAAATACTTCCCAAAGTGGCCAATTCTTCATAGTTTAAAGTCTAAAGTCCAAAGTATAAAGTCCTAATCTTTCGAGTTTGGACTTTTCTCTTTTAACTGGATTATACTGTTTCTAATTTTGATTCTTGTTTTTCGGCGTAGGTCATCGCGGCATCGCGCACCCATTCGCCATTGCTCCAGGCATTTTTGCGCGCATCCATACGGGCTTTGTTGCATGGACCATGTCCTTTAACGACTTGCCAGAATTCATCCCAGTCCATTTCGCCGAAATCGTAGCTTTTGGTTGCTTCGTTCCATTTGAGATCTGGATCTGGAATTGTGAGTCCGATTAATTTAGCCTGCGGAACGGTTTGATCCACAAACTGCTGGCGCAATTCATCGTTGGTTTTGCGTTTGAGTTTCCATTTCATCGATTGTTCGGTATGAACCGATTCTGCGTCGGTTGGACCAAGCATCATCAGTGACGGCCACCACCAGCGGTTGAGCGCGTCCTGTGCCATGGCTTTTTGTTCGGGCGAACCGTTGGCTAAAGTCATCATGATTTCGAAACCTTGCCGTTGGTGGAAACTTTCTTCCTTGCAAACGCGCACCATGGCACGCGCATACGGACCGTAGGATGTCGCGGTCAACGGAACCTGATTGATTATTGCCGCGCCGTCAACAAGCCAACCGATCGCGCCCATGTCGGCCCAGGTAACAGTTGGATAATTGAAGATGCTTGAATATTTGGCTTCTCCGGAATGCAGTTGTTCGTATAATTCTTCGCGCGAAACGCCAAGTGTCTCGCAAGCACTGTAAAGATATAGACCATGGCCTGCTTCGTCCTGGACTTTCGCCAGCAACGCTACTTTCCTTCTCAACGAAGGCGCGCGAGTGATCCAATTGCCTTCTGGCAACATCCCAACGATTTCAGAATGCGCATGTTGGGAAATCTGTCGAATGTGCGTTTTTCGGTATTTCTCGGGCATCCAGTCTTTGGGCTCGATCTTTTCGTCATTGGCAATCTTCGCTTCGAAAATCGCTTCCAGTTCTTTTTGTTCTAATTCTGACATAACTTTTTCAATTGATAATGGATTTAAGCGCCGAATTCGACAACTACTTTTCCGGAAGTTGGTACGGCCTGGCAACTCAGTATTAAATTCTTAGCCACTTCGTTTTCATCGAGCGCATAATTAACTTTCATTTCCACTGTGCCTTCTATGAGTTTACAACGGCAAGTGCTGCAAACGCCGCCTTTGCATGCAAACGGCAAATCGGCTCCGGCAGCTAATGCGCCATCTAGTATGTTGTCGTAATCATCATCCATGATGAAGTGGAATTCCTTTCCGCCATCGATGATCGTCACGTCGGTTCCCTGTACTTTTGATTCGAGGATTCGGGTCGCCCTTTGCTTGTCGGCTTCCGAATTTCCGGTATTGAACAATTCGAAATGGATTTTCTCTTTTGACAATCCGGCGGCTACGAGTTCATCGCGTATCAGAAAAATCATTGCTTCAGGTCCGCAGATAAAACAGTCATCAACCGATGGAATATCGATAATCTTTTCGGTGAGTATTTCCATTTTTTCTTTGGAAAACCGGCCGTTGAACAATTCGATGCTTCGGTGTTCTTTGGTTAGGAAATGAAAAATTTCGAAACGTCCGAAATATTTGTTTTTGAGTAGTTCGATTTCTTCTTTAAAGATAATCGATTTGACGCTGCGATTCAGGTAAAACAGTTGAAAAGTGCTTTTCGGCTCGAGCGCTAAATGCGTCTTGATGATGGAAAGTATGGGCGTGATTCCGCTACCGGCTGCAAACATGATGTAGTTTTTCGCATTTTGGGTATCGGTTTCCTTGTAGAACTTGCCGCTTGGCGCCATGATTTCGAGCGTATCGCCTTTCTTCAACGAATCGTTGACAAACGAAGAAAATAGGCCGCCGCTGATTTTTTTTACTGCGACGCGCCATTTGTTTTCTGTTGGGCTGGAGCATAGAGAATACGAACGGCGTTCTTCTTTACCGTCGATTGTTGCTTTTAGCGTTAGGTGTTGTCCTTGATGGTAATGAAAATCGTCTTTGAGTTCGTCGGGAATTTCGAATGAGACTACGGAACAGTCCTTAGTTTCCTTATAGATGTCGCCGACTTTTATGCTGTGAAATTTTGCCATTTCAATTCAAATATTAAAAACTAACAACCGTTAGTTTACTATGCAAATTTAAACAATATTTCCTTAATGTTACGATAACGTTTGAAAAATTGTAAAAGCTTAACATTTAGCTAATTGCCCTAGCCCCGATGGCAGTGGAAATCCTTTTTGTTTATCATTCAGAAACAAAAAGATTGCAACGTACAGCGGGAATAGCTTCTAATTGCATTGTTGGAAAGTCAGACAATTCCGCCGAGTAAAACTTCGGTCATTTGCGCTTTGAGGATCGCCACGGTGGGACTTTTTTTCCTACCATACCAAAGGTAGAGTGTTCTCAGGGTGGAAAGTGTGGAGAAGACGATGACCTCAACGTTGCGATTTTTGATTTCGCCTTGTGCGATTCCGGTCTTAATAATGTCGCGAAAATGCTCTTCATATTCCTCGCGCATCTTTATGAAATAGGCCAATTGATGATCGGCGAGGTGCATCCAGTCGTTGTTGAGACAGGCGAGCGCGTCGGGATTGCGCACGGTGATATCGATGTGAAGCTGAATGACTCGTTGTATTTTTTGAATCGTCGTATCGTTTGCGTTTCCGATTTCGAGTATGGTGCTTGTAAATTCTTCGGCTATTTCGATGATGATTAAAACTAAAATTTCCTGTTTGGATTTGATATGGTTGTAGAGGCTTGCTGCCTTGATGTCCATAGCTTGTGCGATATCGCGCATGGTTACGGCACTATAGCCTTTTTCTTTGAAAAGCTGGGCGGCGATGGTAATAATTTCGGTCTTTCGGTCGGTCGGTTTTGTCAAGGCTGTAGTTTTTGGCTCAGATCGCTTTCGTTGCGGATTTCGGTTCCGTCGTATTGGAGTGTCCAACCCATAGAATTGGTGAGAATGAGAATTTTTGAAAGTTCACTGATGAGGCGGTTCTGCGCATTGGATTTGAGCGACGATTTTTCGATTTTCTTTGCGAGGTTAGACCTTACCGAAGCGTTGATTTTATTGTAATCTTCGCCGGAAAAAGGGTTGAGTTTGCTTTGTTCGACATCATAGAATTTGATGTCGGGATTGATCTTGATTTCTTCTTTTGGAATATTTAAAATAGTGATAGTCTTACTGTCTTCGTCGATGTCGTACTTTATTTGGCGCAAATCGAAGGCAACGGTGACATCGGCATTGACCACGAGCAATGCTTTCTTCTTGAATGACACGATGCCACCGAAATAATCATCCTGGTCTTTGTAGGTCAGTACTTGCGAAAAATGTCCTTCGGTGACGACGAGCTTTCCTACATTGACGATTTGCTGTTGGATAAGTCCCGATGCGTTTTCAATTCCCGAATCTTCTTTTCGCAACTCGCAATATTTGAACAGCAGTGCGACTGTTATGACAGCTGCCCCAATAATGAGAATTCTTTTGAGCATTGTTTTTTTTGATAAAGCTACGAAAAAGTCGAAAGTTGAAAGTCAAAAGTTGAAAGAAATTGGAGAAATGCCGTTGTAAGCAAAATCGCATTTTAGCGTTAGTGTGAGTTTCGCTGTACGATCACCAGTTTGAGTTTCGATATTTGAGTTTCGACTAAATCAAGTTATTGTTTTTCGCTTTCTGCACCGCTTCGAGTTTGCTGTGCACTTGTAACTTGGTGTAGATATTTTCGATATGGCGGCGAATCGTACTCGGCGACAAAATTAAGTTGTCGGCAATGACAGTGTAAGTCAGGCCTTTGCTGAGTTGCTCCAGCACATCAATCTCGCGTGGGGTAAGTCGGATATCTTCTTGTTCTTTTCGGCTTTCGAAATCCACTGGGTTGCGAAGTAATTTGAGCGTTTTAAATGCGATTGACGGATTCATAGCTGCGCCGCCATTGAGCGTTTCGATGATGCCGTCGTATAGTTCTTTGGGATTGACATCTTTCAATAGATAACCGTCGGCACCGGCCTTGATCGCATTAAAAATATTCTCGTCGTTGTCGAAAACTGTCAGCATGATAATTTTAATATGCGGATAGCGCGATTTGACTTTATGTGTGGCTTCGATACCGTTCATTTCGGGCATTTCGATATCCATTAGGATCAGGTCGATGTTGTGATTTTTATCGAGTTGGTGCATCAAATCTTTTCCGTCATTGGCGGTAAACTTACAATTGAGGTCCTCGAAAAAAGCAAGTTTTTCAAGAATTGTTTTCTGCAGAAAAATATTATCGTCGACAATTACAATTTTTTTCATGTTGCGTTTTCTTTGGGGATTTGAACTGAGACGGTTGTTCCTTTCCCTATTTCGGAACTCAGGTTAAACTCGCCACCGATATCCCGGATGCGTTTTCTCATGTTGAGTAGACCGTTTCCGGCAGGCGTATTTTCGATGTCGAATCCGTTACCGTCATCGTTAATAATGATATCAATGCTGTTCTCAATTTTTTTTATAGCGATGGTGATCTTATTTGCTACGGCGTATTTAATGGCATTATTGATTGATTCCTGGATAGTTCGGTATACGTTCATGCCGACAACCGAAGACACTTTCGTGCGACTTAAAGCTTCATCGATCACAAACTGGAAATCGATATGTTCCTGCGCTTTTTTGGCCTTTTCGACAAAATTCAAAATCCGCAGTTTGAGGTCTTCGAATGAAATTTCGTTGCTGTTCATCGCCCAAATCGTATCGCGTAGTTCTACTATCGTCGATTTTGTAAAGTTGCTGATGCGATCGAGTTTCGATGTGAGGTTATTGTTTTCAATCTCAAAACCGTATTTTATGTTATCAACTGACGAAATGATGAATGTAAGTTGCGCCCCGATGTTGTCATGCAAATCGCGCGAAATACTAAGTCTTTGCTCCTGGAGTTTGTTCTGGGTTTCTATTTTGGAAATAGCGTGCTTTAGTTCGCTTTCCTGTGCCAATTGCCGATTTTTGAGTTTTTGCTGGCGGAAAATCAAATAGCCGATAAGCGCAATAAAAAGCGCAAAAACGCCCAGCAACAAAAGTTGGATATTCTTCTGCCGCGCTTCGGCTTCTTTTCGCAGCAACAACTTTTCCTTCTTTTCTGTTTGGTACTTGGTTTCGAGTTCGGCGGTTTGGAGGGCAACCTCATTTTCAATTTCTCGATTCTGAAATTCCTTATACTTTTCGGTATAGTACGACGCGCTGTCGGGCATATTGAGATTGGCATACACCGGAATTAAACTGAGGTAAATGGCTTCGATGTATTCATTTGCTTCAACGGGAATCATCGCCTTGAGGCTTTTGAGATATAGGTTTTTCGCCATGCTGTATTCCTTTTTGTTGTTGTAGGCGGTCCCAAGACTGTATTCGATGAGCGCCAAATCAAATTCAGAATTGACTTTTTCCAAGATTTTCTGTCCTTGTTTGAGTACTGGAACTGCTTTTTCCGATAGCTTCATCGCGTTGTACAATGTTCCGAGATTGTTGTAGGTGTTGCCCAGTATCAGAGAATCGCCTTCCCTATCACTGAGCACAATGGATTGCTTGAAATACTTTTCGGAGGCAGCGTAATTCTTCGTCTTTTTATAGGTGTTTCCGAGGTTGTTGTAAACCATCGCGAGTTGAATAAGCTGATTGCTGCGTTTGCGGTAATCGGCGACCTCGTGGTATATCGCGATCGCCTTTGGATAATTGTGCATGTCTTCGTAGAGCACGGCGATATTGTTCTTAAGGAAGTCGGTGTATTTCTCATTTTTGCTGCTTTCGTAATAACGCAGCGCCTTGAGGTAATAAATCATCGCGGTATCGAGTATGTGTTGTCTTTGGTAAACGCCACCGATATTCGACCAATTCGACGCCATTCCGTCAGCGTCTTTGATTTTGGTACGAATAGCCAACGATTGCAGGTACTGTTTTTTGGCTTCGGGCATATTGCCTTTGGCTAAGTAGACCGAACCCAGATCGCTATAGGCTTGTCCTAAATTCTTTTGATTCCTCGAAAGTATGCTAAACCGCAGCGCTTCGTTACCGTAATGGAGCGCAGAATCGACGGAAATATTGGTGTAATACCAAGTTAGGTCGGAATAGATCGCATTCAACTTCTGTTTATTGGATTCCTGCTTCAGACTTCTTTTCAAACTATCGACGATCTGTTGTGGCGATTGTGAAAAGCCTTTTACGCCAGCAATAGCAAAACACAAAACGAAAATTATTTTTCTAATCATCTGTAAACTATTTCAGAAGCGTTAAATATAAAAAAATCTTCAACCAATAAAAATTAAAAAAATACGGCCGGAGCCGTATTCTTAATCTCAAACTAAAAAACTAAAACATATTACGGTTTTTTTAACTTGAATGTTCCTTCGCTGATTTCCACTGCTGTAGTCCAACCGTCTTGGTTTTCGGGAGCATAGGCACTGAATGTTCCTTCGATTTCTGTGGCGGTTACCGCAGTAATTTCAACTGTACCGCTTCCTCTTACAGAAGTGTAGGTTTTGTAGGTAAAGCCACTTCCCATTTTTGAAAAATTGATGTAACCATTTGACAGGTTGTTGTTTCCAGAGTTGTAAACTCCGACGCCATTGTAATTCGGAATCTGGATCTGCATTGCGTTTCCGGTAGCACCGCTGCTCTGGATCATCATTGTTCCCGCATTGAACGTCGCCGCAGGCGTTACATAAGGGGAATTGGCATAATCGCCCGTGTCCACTTTTGCTTTTACAAAATAATTTCCTGCAGGCGGAATGACCGGTGTGTTGTTGTCGTCGTCTTTGCTGCAGGAAACAAATGCGAATACTGCAGTGAGCAGCATCATTTTACTAATTGATTTGAGTGTTTTCATGATAGTTGTTTTTTTGAATTATTTAATAATCCAAAATTGCACATATCGATTAAGGCAGACAATAGGTCAATTGCCCTATTTAAATCAGGTTGTTGTTTCGGGCTTTTTGGATCGCTTCGAGTTTGTTGTGCACCTGAAGTTTGTTGTAAATATTCTCAATGTGTTTGCGCACAGTTCCTACCGAAAGAAACAGATTGTCGGCGATGAGATGATACTTTAAACCTTTGCTCAGTTGTTCAAGCACTTCGATTTCGCGCGTGGTCAGCTTGATATCTTCTGTATCGACCGCCAATTCAAATGCAATCGGATTGCGGAACAGCTTTAGGGTTTTGAGCGCAATTGACGGCGTCATCGTCGCGCCGCCGTTCAAAGTATCGATTATACCCTGCTGTAGATCTTTCGGGTTGACTTCTTTGAGCAGATATCCATCGGCACCGGCTTTGATCGAGCGGAAAATGTTTTCGTCGTTGTCAAAAACCGTGAGCATGATGATCTTGATCTGCGGATATTTCTGCTTCACGAGTTCGGTGGCTTCAATGCCGTTGCGTTTCGGCATTTCAATATCCATCAAAATAAGGTCTATATTACGGTTGACTTCGAGTTTTTCGAGTAGGTCGATGCCGTTGGTCGCTGTAAACCGCACAACAAAATCATCAAAGAAAGACAGTTTTTCTTGTACCGAACTGATCAGAAAAGCGTTGTCATCGGCAATTGCAAGTTTTATCATGAGTTCAAATTGATAAGCAATGATACGGTAGTTCCTGTTTTAAAATCAGATATTAACTTCACAATACCGCCAATAGCTTCTATTCGTTTTTCCATATTGATGAGGCCGTTGCCTTTTTCGATGGATGCAGGATCGAACCCGATCCCATTGTCTCGAATGCTAATGGCAATTTTGTTTTCAGTACGTTTCACATCGATTGAAATTTCGGAAGCTTCTGCGTACTTGATCGCATTGTTTACCGCTTCCTGAATTGTGCGGTAAATATTCATTCCTGCAACCGACGACAGTTTGAGTTCGTTTAGGCTGACGTCTATTGCGAATTGAAAATCGATCTCCTCGCGGGCATCTTTGGCTTTTTCAATGAAGTTGAGTATGCGCGCTCTCAGGTCCTCAAAAGTAATTTCATCCGAATTCATCGCCCAAATCGTATCGCGTAACTCCACGATTGTCGACTGTGTAAAGTTGCTGATGCTTTTGAGTTTGTTGTCGAGCTTGGTATTCTGAATATCAAACGCATATTTAATATTGTCAACCGAAGAAATGATAAAGGTGAGCTGCGCCCCGATATTGTCGTGCAAATCCCTCGATATATTAAGCCGTTGCTCCTGTAATTGGTTTTGAGTTTCGATTTGAGCGATAGCCGATTTGAGTTGGAATTCTTGTTTTTGTTGTTTGTTCCTGATTTTTTGCTGCCGGTATATCAACATGCCGAGCAATGCGACAAATAGTGTCAGCGCAGATATTCCAATCAAAAGGTAATTTTTGTGTTGTGCTTCGGCTTCCTTTTCAATAAGCAGTTTTTCCTTTTTCGCTGTTTGATAACGCGCTTCAAGTTCGGCGGTTTCCTTGACGACGGTTTCCCCGAGCAACTGATCTTTCAGGATGCCATATTGATTCGAATAAAAAATTACGCTGTCGGGCTGGTTGCTTCTTGCATATACCGGAACTAGTAAGCTGTATGTAAGCAAAAGATCTCCCTTCGAATTGTTTTTAACAAAAACCCGTTTAATATCTAGCAACATCTTATTGGCTTCCGCGTATTGCTTTTTGTTGATTAAAACTTTGGCTACGTTAAGGTTCAGACTTGCCTGGTCCAGATCAGAATTCAGAGCCGACCTAATGGCCTTTGACTGCGCGTACAATCGCAGCGCTTCATCCGATTTATTCTGCGCTTCGCTAATTGTACCAACATTGTTATAAGCGCTCGCAAGGCCTTTATTGTTTCCTGATGCTTTACAACTGCTGATGCTTTTTCGATAAAATGACATTGCCTTTACCGTATCTTTCATTTGTAGCCAAACATTCCCTAAGTGTAGATAAGACGTACACAGCTTATCGGTGAGATTATTTTTTTTCGCGAATGCGAGATTGGCGCTGATGTATTCTGCTGCTTTGGGGTAATTCTTCATATCCATGAACAAGTATCCCAGATTTTCCTTGGTAGCATTGACTATATTGTCATTTCCGATACTTTCAAAATAGGAAATTGCATCGAGATAGGCTTTTACTGCGGGTTTATATTGTTGCTTGCTAGCGTAAATACTGGCGAGATTGATATTGATCTTCGCGAGTCCGGGATAATCCTTAAGCGCTTTGCGAATACTGTATGCGGTAAGATAATTTGCTTTTGAATTAACGAAATCTCCCTTTCGAAAGTACACCGCGCCAACATCGCTGTAAACTTGGCCCATCAAAGTGGAATCTCCGAGTTTTCTCGATTCCGACAACGCTTTAACACCGTAATTTAACGCCGAGTCGATCGCCACGTTTGAGTAGTACCAAGTGAGATCCGAATAAATCGCAGCGGTTCTTTGAGCATTCGGTTTGGTTTGCAGTTCTGTTTTTAATTCTCGTATGACGTCATTTACATTCTGCGTAAAAGCGAAAGTCGGGAGCAGCATAGCAAGTAGTACAAAAAATATCTTCATTAATAATTTTGTGTAGAATTTGTTGAATGGTTAAATATATAAAATCCACCCAAATATCGTCATTTATTTTTGAGCAGGTTGTTTTTCGAAAGCATATCAAATAACTCATAATTAAGTGAAAAGATATCGTTGCTCAAAACCGATTTACTCGATTTCATTGTTTGGTCGAATTCCTCCGAAAGTTTAATGTCATCTTGTTGGCGACGTTGCTTGCTCGTAATTTCGGCGATGACTTGGTGGAGTGTTTCAATCCGGTGTTTGAAATTGCGTTTTTCTTTATAGAAATCGATATTGAGCCATACGATTACGAACAGCAACAACAAGATGACGATTGCAAGTATAATGACCATTTGAAAAAATTTAAGTATTGCAGTCTACAAATAACCGCGATTCCGATACACGAAAAAATACGTCAGATGCCGTATATTTGATAGGATAGAAATAACTGCAAACTGCTATATTTGCCTACACAAAATCAGCAGACATGGAACAAACGCGTGTAACAGACGACCTTTATATTATCCCGAAAAAATTCCGCCTTACCGAAAACCTCCACATCGTTTTTTGGCTTCTAAAGGACATTTGCTGGTGCATTGCTTACAAACCGTTGGGGCTCGTGATGATCGTTCCGACGATTACAGTAGCAGCGTATATTGCGTGGCAGAACAGGCAAATCATTGCAGAGTGGTATCACAACCTCGCGGTGTTTTTTTGGATTTCTGCCAATTCCTATTGGATGATCAGTGAGTTTTTTAGTTTCGACGAGCGCGTGATCATTGCCGACTACACCGGTAAAGACCTGGCGGTTATTCCGTTTTCGATCGGAATCCTTTGCCTTGCCTATTACTACTTAATTCTTTTACCGAGGGAGAAGCGCCCACGAACAACATAAAAAAATACGGCTTTCACCGTATTTCCTTAACCAAAAATTCTCAAAAACTAAAACTGTTATTATGAGCTTGGAAAAACACCTTTGAAGGTTCCCTCTGTGATGGTTTTGGTTGCGCTACAGTTTTCAGCATCTTTCCCTACGAAAGAAAAAGTACCTTCAATATGTGTAGCATCTACCACCGTAACATTGATTGTTCCCGATGCACCATCACATGCGCCTGTTGCATAGGCAAAATCGCCTGAACCCGGAGAATAATTGAGAAGGGAATCTGTTGAAGAATTGACTGTATAGCTTCCAACGGCCGCGATACCGTGAAGATGAACAGTAATTGAATTTGCTGTCATATCGGCGCCCAGAATGGTGATTATCGCATCCGCGCCGGTTCCTGATCTGGAGCAGCTGGCTGCTGATGTTCCGAAAATGAACGAGCTAAACGACGCGCCGTCAATTTTTCCCTGTACAAAAGAAGAGTTAGCCTGAACGGGAATTGGCGTTACCGGCGTGTTGTTATTGTCGTCACTACTGCACGAACTTAAAAGGATAATGGAAGCGGCAATGAACAGTTTTCCGAATGTTTGAATTGTTTTCATAATGATGTGATTTGTTAGTTTAAATATTTTTTACAAATCTGCGTCAATCATTAAAAGCGGGCAATACGAAGAAATACGTATTTTAAAAAGAAATGTGAGGAAATTGCACACGGAGTTTTTGGATCTTGTCATTCAGTTTTTCACGAAATTGTCTGTGGCTTTGCGAATCGGTGTGGAAAGGCTTGTGCTGTAATCCCTTTTGAATGCTGTCGATTTCGAGCATCTGCGCGACGGATGTTGCCGTAATATGCGTTTGCGAAAACCGTTCCCAAATGTAATCGACCGCGGTTTGGTTTGGATGCAGCATATCGGACGCATAGAATCGGTAATCACGCAGTTCATCCATCATAATTTCATATGATGGAAAATAAGAAGCCTGAACTGTAGACGTAGCAGAAAGCACTTGTTGCAAGGCAGCAATCAAATGAGCTTTACTTCTTTGGTTTTCGACAAATCCATCTTTTATGTGGCGCACCGGCGAAATGGTAAAGATGATCTTGCAATCAGGATTGACCGCAGCAATTGCTGTTATGGTTTGTTTTATTGCCGATTCGATAATGGCGATGTCGAGTAACTTTTTTTCAAATTGGCTTTGCGGAACCTTATGGCAATTGGCAACAATTTTGTCGGATTCCCTATGATGATAAACCCATGCCGTTCCGTAAGTAAGGATGATATGCGTGGCAGATTGCAGTGATTCGTGAGTGGTTACTAATGCTGTATTAAGATTTTCGAGCAATGCGGCTTTATCTGGATGGCTCAGATCGGAATGCGCGTCGAGGCAATGCCAAAGTTCCTCATTTTTTACTACGTCGGCATCAGTAAATACATCTTTCAAAATACTCCTGCGGATCATTTCATGAATGGTCAAGGGATGGAACAAGATCCCAAACGGGTTGCAAAAGTTCCGAAATTTAAAATAGTCAAGTTTATCAGCAATGTTCACGGCAAAACAAGAACCCAACGACAGGATTCGCGATTCGTAATTGATGGGATGCCCGCTCGTGGAAATAGGTACTGTTGTAGTGAATTGCATGCCGTTAGAATTACTTAAATCTGGTTGCCAAAAAAACAGTAAATAAAAAACCGGACATCACATCCGGTTCTATTATAGTTAGCCAAGCTAAAATTACTGATAAGTTATATCAAAAGCGCCCTCAGAAACGTCGTAAGTCACGCCCGGCACGAGAAACGAACTGGCCGTGAAGTCAAACGTTCCTATGATGTGCTTGGTTGCCGTATCGTGGCTGATAATCGTAATAGTCCCTTGCTCCGCGGCAAATGAAGAACCTTGAGGCGTGGCATCTACAATGTATTGGCCGACGTAATCTCCGGTGAAATCCAGATCGTAAACGCCGGGCGCAATCGTATTGATTAAGGTAAGTCCGATAGTTTCAACGCTGCCTCGCCTGCCAATCAGTGAAAGGCGGCCGCTGGTGTTGATTCCGTTGATCGCCGTGGGTGTGAAAAGGTTGTCATCAAGCTTGGCCGTAAAAGTATTGTTGGCAGGTCCAGGAGGCCCTTCTTCAAGATATTGAAGTGCGAAGGATCCATTTGTGAATACTTTCGTATCAACCGTAGCACCACTTTCGGCAAGTCTTACGCCTGTAAACTTAAACGTTCCGGTAACCCTTTTATTGATGGTGTCGATGCTTGAAATTGTGAGTTGCGCGGTATCGGTATAGTCGGGGAAATTGGCATACGCACCGACATCGTCACGCGCGCTGATATAAGGAATATTTCCTGATCCTTGACTAAAGATCATTACAAAACCAGCCGTTGACGTATCAAACTGTCCCCAGGTATATGTACCTACTTCAGGATTTGGCAAAGTGATCTGGAAAAATTCTCCCGTACCTTTTAACGCTGTAATAGACAAGAAGTCTTCATTGACAATGGCTTGCGTGGTAGTGCCATAAAAAGTCTGGTCGCTGTAATCGGCTTTGAAATGGCTGATGAACGGCGGCACCGGTGGATCCGGATCCTCTGTGGGGTTCGGGATACACGAAGTGAAAAACACAATCGAAATACCAAGTATCAATAGTAACTTCTTCATTATAATAAAGTTTGATGATTAATTTTTGACAAATAAACTTAAAAAGAATCAAATAAAAAATATTTTCTTCCCATTTAACCAATAAAGAAAACCCGCACGCCTATTTACCAACACTCGGGTTTTTGATTTTTAAAACCATTTGCTTATTGATAGAACAATTGGGTATCAAAGCTCTCGATAAACTGGTCATCGGTACTTTTGATCATTATCGGAAAACCAACCGCGTTATAGTCTACGGCTTTAGTGACTTCACCCTGAACGCCATCACTGTCGGTGTATGATCTCTCAGTGAGATTTCTATAAGAACCATACGGGTAATGCATCGTGAGGTAAATTTTATCAAAGCCTGTAATATTTTTAGTAGGTGAAAATTTGTTGTCGTAGCTGTATTGGTAAGTCGTGGCAAAAGAATCGGCGTATGTCGTTTCGATCTTGGAAATCTCTGCGTTATTGAAGGAAATTATAGCCGTCCACTGCACGGTTGCGTTCGAATCATACAATTTATGGGTAACAGTTCCATCCTCATTGTAATCGAAGGTTTCAGGCTGGTTTCCACTGATGGCAACGAGTCGGTCTTCATCATAAGCCAGCAAATACGATTGAACAAAGTCACCATTGATTTCCTCTATCTTCGTTATCAGGTTGCCTGTATACGTGTAATTTCTTCGGAATCCATTCGAATCGATTGTAGACAAGAGTTTCATTCCGTCATAATTCCAGAAAGTTGTTACGAGCTCGGCGCTGTTGATGGCATAATTTCTCGAAACTGTCTTTTTTAAAAGCAGTGTATTCGGATTCAGGCTAACCGCTGGTGCATTATCGTCTTTCGAACACGAACCGAGTGCTAGCAAAATAAAACTGAATACGTATAGTATTTTTTTCATCGATCGACTTTCTAAATAAACTGATCCGAAATAACGATAAAAAAATCGGACACCATTCATAAATCGATGTTCGGCTGTATTTAATCGTTAAAGTCTAGTTTGATTGCAATTTGCGAACTTACTTTATAAAATCTAGTGCCTTTTCCAAAGCTTCGGGAATTCCCAAAATATCTTTCCCGCCTGCAGTTGCGAAAAATGGCTGCCCGCCACCGCCGCCGACGATAAATTTCCCCAATTCACGAACCACTTGTCCGGCATTGAGGTTTTTCGAAGCGACCAGTTCTTTGGAAATATAACAAGTCAGCATTGGCTTGCCTTCATCGGCTGTAGCTAATACAAGAAATATGTTTTTGGCCGTGTTACCGATTTCATATGCAAGGTCTTTGGCCGCACCCGCGTCGATATCGACGAGCTTTGCAAGGAACTTCACGCCGTTAATTTCCTGTAATTCCGGAAGAAGTTCCGACACCATGTTCTTGACTTTATCTTTAAGCAAAAATTCTATCTGTTTGGTGAGTTTCGCGTTCTCTTCCTGTAAAGACAACACTGCTTTGAGCGAGTCCTGCGGATTTTTCAAGGCCGTTTTAATCTCGTTGAGAATGTTTTCATGTGAGGCGAAAAATTCCCTAACACCATCTCCGGTTATGGCTTCAATACGTCGTATTCCCGCTGCTACTGCACCTTCGCTGATGATTTTAAAATACCAGACGTCGGCGGTGTTTTGCACGTGGATGCCACCGCACAATTCCATACTTTTTCCAAATTTGATTGCGCGCACATTATCGCCATATTTCTCACCAAACAGCGCCATTGCACCTTCTTCCACGGCTTGTTTAAACGGAATGTTCCTTCTTTCTTCCAAAGGTAAATGCTCCTGGATTCTCGCGTTGACGAAGTCTTCCACTTGTTGAATTTCGGCATCAGTCATTTTAGCAAAATGAGAAAAGTCGAAACGCAGGTAATTCGGGTTTACCAGCGAGCCCTTTTGCTCGACATGCGTACCCAGAATACTGCGCAACCCGAGATGCATCAAGTGTGTCGCCGAATGGTTTTTAGCTGTACTATCGCGTAAATCATTATCCACTTTGGCTACGAATGTACCTTTAACGTTTTCCGGAAGTGAGGTTGCAAAATGCAAAATCAGGTTGTTTTCCTTTTTAGTATCAACGATTTGAATATCCTCGTTTGGTGACGACAAAATCCCTTTGTCCCCAACCTGTCCGCCGCCTTCAGGATAGAATGGCGTATGGTCTAAAACAATTTGATAGAGTTTGCCATCTTTCTTGGAATCGACTGTGCGATAACGCGTAATTTTCACTTCGTTGACTAATAAATCGTATCCAACGAAAGATTCGGTGTTGCCTTCAACCAATATCGTCCAGTCATTTGTCGATACTTCGGAAGCGGCGCGTGAACGTGTTTTCTGCGCGAACATTGATTTTTCAAAACCTTGTTCGTCGAGGTCGAGGTTGCGCTCGCGAAGAATTAGCGCGGTCAGGTCGATCGGAAATCCGAAAGTATCATACAATTCAAAAGCTTTAGCTCCTGAAACCATTTTGTCTTCGGCATTGGTAATCACATTCTCGAGCAATTGCAATCCTTGGTCTAAGGTCCGTAAAAACGAATTTTCCTCTTCGCGGATTACGTTCATCACAAGGTTCTTTTGAGCTGTAATTTCAGGGAAAGCGCTTCCCATTTGGGCGCTCAAAGTTTCTATCAATTGGTAGATAAATGCTTCTTTGGTGTTGAGGAAAGTAAAGCCATAACGAATCGCTCGGCGTAAAATCCTGCGAATCACATAGCCGGCACCGGTGTTTGAAGGCAGCTGACCATCGGCGATGGCAAAAGCTACCGCACGAACGTGATCGGCGATCACGCGGATCGCGATATTTATTTTTTCTTCTTCCGCGTTGGAAGCTTTAATCGTGTATTTGGAACCGGTAACGCTTTCAATCTTTTTAATCAGTGGTGTAAAGACATCGGTATCATAATTCGACTGCACGCCTTGCAAAACCATACACAAACGCTCGAATCCCATTCCGGTATCGACGTGTTGCGCGGGCAGTTTTTCGAGAGAACCATCGGCCTTGCGGTTGAATTCCATGAACACGTTGTTCCAAATTTCTACAACATGTGGATGATCGTTATTAACGAGTTCTTTTCCGGGTTGTTTGGCTTTTTCGGCTGCCGAACGGATATCGACGTGAATTTCAGAACAAGGTCCGCATGGTCCTTGATCGCCCATTTCCCAAAAGTTGTCTTTTTTATTTCCAAGTAGGATTCGCTCTTCGGAAATTAAGGATTTCCAAATGTCGTAAGCTTCCTGATCGAACGGCACATTTTCTTCTTCACTACCTTCAAAAACGGTCACATATAAAATATCTTTATCGATTTTGTAAACTTCTGTCAGCAGTTCCCAAGCCCAATGGATCGCGTCTCTTTTGAAGTAATCGCCAAAAGACCAATTGCCGAGCATTTCGAACATCGTATGGTGGTAGGTATCGATTCCGACTTCTTCCAAATCGTTATGCTTTCCTGAAACGCGCAGGCATTTTTGCGTGTCGGCGATGCGTTTGCTTTTAGGCGTGCCGTTGCCAAGGAAGTATTCTTTGAACTGCGCCATCCCTGAGTTATTGAACATCAACGTCGGATCGTCTTTGAGAACGATTGGAGCCGATGGAACGATCAAGTGGCCTTTACTTTGGAAAAAATCGAGAAATTGTTTTCTGACGTCTTGTGATTTCATATAAAATTTGAAAATTTGAAAATTTGTCGAATTGAAAAATGCAATAGATAGTGAGATTTTGATCTCCATCTAATCACAGTTTCAAAGGTCAAATCGTTTTGCCCGGATAGCAGCGGAAATCCTTTTTAGGGATTGCCCTGACGCGTTTGCGGAAGGGAAATGCCGAAAAGATTGCAGCGTATAGCCGGAAAAGGCACCTAATTTTTATTATTCAAAAAAAAGCGCCAAACAAATGAAACATTTCTTTAAATTTGTTCGACTAACCTTTCTGAAGGTGCAAAAATAGCATATTTTAAAACATGGCGAAGGTAAAATATTATTACGATTCGGAAAATCTGGCGTATCGGAAAATAAAAACCAAGAAGTCGACGACAGTCGGTTATGTTGGCTTGTTTTTAATATCTTCTGCAATGTTTGGCATACTGGCTTTTATCATTTTGCTCAACACGCCTTTTTTTGAAACCCCAAAAGACCGATTGCAGGCGCGTGAAATCGAGAATTTCAAATTGCGTTATGCGATACTCAATAAGAAAATGGATCAGATCGATGAGGTACTTGCCAATATCGGAGACCGTGACAATAATCTCTACCGTACCTATTTCAATACCTCGCCTATTCCCGAAGAACAGAGGAAAGCCGGGTTTGGGGGCGTTAATCGTTACCGAGAACTCGAAGGCTACAATAATTCCGACCTTGTGATCAACACTTCTAAGCGCGTCGACCGGATTTCAAAAGAATTAGTGATTCAATCAAAATCGCTTGATGAAATTCTGAAACTTGCCAAGGAAAAAGACAATCTGTTGGCGGCAATTCCGGCCATACAGCCAGTTAAGAATGAGAACCTCAAGCAAGTCGCCTCGGGTTTTGGATACAGGAGCGATCCGTTTACGAAAGTGCGAAAGTTTCACGAGGGCATGGATTTTTCGGCGCGCACCGGAACACCGGTTTATGCGACCGGCGACGGTGTGGTGGAAAAGGCAGACAATTCGGCTTCGGGATATGGCAACCATATAGTGGTGCGACATGGCTTTGGCTATGAAACGCTCTACGGGCATTTGAGCAAATACAACTGCCGTCGGGGACAGCGTGTGAAACGCGGTGAGATCATCGGTTATGTTGGCAGTACCGGACGATCGGAAGCGCCACATTTGCATTACGAAGTGCATAAGGGCGGCGAAGTGGTCAATCCATTGAATTTTTATTACGGGAATATCTCGGCGGCAGAATATGTCGTGATTTCCAAATTAGCAAACCAGGAAAATCAATCTTTAGACTAATGCATATAGAATTATCACCAGACAAACGATATTACAGCATCGGCGAACTCGCCAGAGCATTTGATGTAAATGCATCGTTGATTCGCTTTTGGGACAAGGAATTCGACATTCTTAAACCGAAAAAAAATGCGAAAGGCAACCGGATGTTTACGCCGGAAGATGTCAAAAATCTCAAACTTATTTACCATCTTGTCAAGGAACGTGGGTTTACGCTAGAAGGTGCGAAAACGCATTTGAAAGAAGGACAGAAAAAAACGCTCGACAAATTTGAAATCATCAGCAAGCTGGAGGGAATCAAGGCACAATTGTTGAACATTAAAAACGAAATGTAAAACCCAATCCGCACCGAACTTTATGGAGCGCGACGTAAAAAAAAAAATTCACAACAACTAAAATCACAAACTTAAAATCAAACTAACATGAGAAAATTTTTGCCTTGGATTATCGGAATCGGAGTTATATTGGCCATCGTATTTTGGGTCATAGGCGTTAAAAATACCGCGCTGCGTTACAATCAGAATGTAAGTAAAGAATGGGGAAATGTCGAAACCGCTTATCAAAGGCGTAATGATCTGATTGGGAATTTGGTCAATACTGTAAAAGGTGCAGCCGATTTCGAAAAAGAAACATTGACTGCCGTTATTGAGGCGCGTGCCAAAGCTACTTCGGTAACTGTCGACCCATCTAACATCACACCCGAACAAATGGCGCAATTTCAACAAGCGCAATCAGGCGTATCTTCCACTTTGTCTAGACTACTTGTAACTGTCGAGAGATACCCTGAACTGAAAGCGAATGCCAACTTCCTCAAACTACAGGATGAACTCGCAAGTACGGAAAACCAAATTTTGACAGCGAGAACTCGTTACAATGAATCGGTAGAGAAATACAACGGTTACGTGTTGGCAATGCCACAAAGCATGTTTCTTGGAAGCTACAAAGAAAGACCTTTCTTTAAATCGGTTGCGGGCGCTGACAAACCGGTCGAGGTAAAATTCTAATCCAAAGAATATGTCTAAAGTAGAAGATTTTTTAACACGGGAAGAAGAACTGGCCGTTGTGGAAGCAATTCGCCTCGCGGAAAAAGAAACTTCCGGCGAAATTAGAGTACATATTGAAAAAGCAACTTCCATCGACACGTTTGCGCGTGCGATGGAAGTTTTTCATTTGTTGCGCATGGACGAAACTGAACTAAAAAATGGCGTGTTAATTTATGTTGCTGTAGACAACCATGCTTTCGTAATCTGCGGAGACAAAGGCATCAACGACCTTGTGGCGCCCACTTTTTGGGACAGTACCAAAGAAATTATGGCGGCCCAATTTAAGTACGGTAATTTCAGTCAGGGATTAATTGCGGGCGTTCAAAAAGCCGGCGCTCAATTACAACAGTATTTCCCATGCCACGACAATGATACAGATGAACTTTCAAACGAAATATCTAAAGGATAATGACTTTACTTAAAATAAATAACCCGGTTTTCCTGAAAGTATTCGTTTGCTTATTATTTTCACAAATCGGTTTTGCACAATTCGATATTCCGAAGAAACCGGACTTTCAGACTTCGGTTTACGATTATGCCAATCTTTTAAGCGCCGCAGAAAAGCAACAGCTTGAGGGAAAGCTCATCCGTTATTCCGATTCAACCTCCACTCAAATGGTAGTGATTACCGTTGAAAGTCTAAAAAACGAAGACGTTCTCGCCTTAGCAACCAAATGGGGACAAGCCTGGGGTTTCGGACAGGAGAAAGAAGACAATGGCACGATTATTCTCGTAGCTAAAGTCGAACGAAAAGTAGCCATTGCGCCCGGCTACGGGCTCGAAGACCGTTTGACCGCCGGACAGGGCGGAGAAATTATTCGCAATATCATTATCCCTGAATTTAAGGCAGGAAGTTATTATACCGGACTGGACAAAGGTGCCGACGCGATTCTTGATGTTTACAAAGGCAAATATAAAGGCGAACGCAAGAAAAATAAAAGTAAAGGCATTCCGATTCTTCCAATCATCATTATTGGTATCATAATCATGGTGCTGATCTCCCGGCGGAAAAACAACGGAGGAAATTCCGGGAATTCCGGCGGCGGACCAAGTCTGCTCGATGTCATCATTCTCAGCAACCTCGGCAGAAGCAGTGGCGGCGGATTTGGTGGATTCGGCGGAGGTTCGGGCGGCGGCGGTGGATTCGGTGGCGGATTTGGCGGGGGCGGCTTTAGTGGCGGTGGCAGTAGCGGCGGCTGGTAATCTTTTACAGAACAATATTTATATAAAAATAAGCCCGAATCTACTTCGGGCTTATTGATTAAAACATCATAAATCGATTTCGCGACGGCTTTTCCTTACCAGCGAACTTTTCAATTTTGTAGGTCAGCGAAAACATCATATATCGTTTCAATACGATGTTTTCTTCATCGCGAATCGTTGTGGGCGTGATGGTTCGCGCAGCGCTTTGATTTTGGTTTAAAATATCATAGACCTTTACTTTGGCGGACAGCTTTTTGTTAAAGAAGTTGTAGGCGAGGCTCGAGTTCCACAGATAAAAATCCTTCTTAAATCCGTCGGCTATATTTGAATTGTATGCATATCCGAAATCATTCCCGAAAACCCAATTCTTTGGCCAATAATTCGTCGTTTGTAAGTTGAATTTGTGCAATACGTTCGATGCCGAATTTACCACATAATTGTTGTAATCCGTCTGATTGTAAGTAAAGCTGTAACTCGGATTTATCGTCAGCACTTCGCCATACTCGTAGGTCAGATTAACGCGAGGCGCAAGCTGTAGTCCATTGGCCTCATACAAATTATTATCGGTAAACCCTTTTGATTTGCGAAGTTCGGAATTGAGCGCGAGCATGAACTTGAACGTATGCGCTTCCCTTTTCCAAGATTTACTCCAATGCGACCCCAGCCAATGCGTAAAAGTTCCCGACACATTGTCATAGGTCGTCTTCTGTTTTCCATTGGAATCAAAAATGCTCGAACTTACAATTTGGCTGCTATAAAATTCAGTCCCATAATAAACCGTATAACCAGACCGTGTTGCATAATCATAATTATTAAAATTAACGTTGATGGTATGTCCGTCATTCATGTCCAGATTTGGGTTACCAATATACGTATTGAGCGGGTCGGCGAGGTTTTCGATTGGCAGCAACTGAACCGCAGTGGGGAATCCCGCCTGGTATTCGTAATTGGTCCAAAGTGATTTAGACTTCGTAAAACGGTAGCTGCCGTAAGCTGTAATGTACGGAAAAATATAGGTTTTATTGAGCACTGTTGAATTGCCGAGATACAGCGCAAAATTCTCCATGCCGGTAATTGTGGTTCCGGCCGATAAATCGAAATTGTATTTGTTTTTCTTAATGGAAATTCCCGACTTGGGCGTCACAAGCTGAATTATCGAAGCAAACCTATTTGACAGCGGCGCATTAAAATCGGAATAGGTTTGTGAAGCCGCATTGAAATCGAAAGCTTTCCTATCGTCAGAAGCCTTTTCCCAGCGTCCGTAAACCGCAAGCTTAACATTGAGTGAATCAGACAGCGGCTCGGCAAATTCGATTTCCGACGCGTACGAATCTTTAATATTTCTGTTTACCGAAGTTTGGTCACGAATGTCATCGGGATCATCGTTTTGATAGAATTGTGTAACCGATTTATTGAGCGCGTCTGAAGCTGAATTTGTATTAATATTCTCGACCATGACATTGATGTAGCGTCCTTTTTTTCTATAAGCTTTATTGTAGTTAATCGTATTACTGAAACTGAAAGCATCGCTGGCTTGCGTATCTTCCGAAGTGTTGTCGTTGAGCAGCTCGTTTGCATTGCCGAGTGACGACTGGAAGGATTTTCCATTATTTTGCGTATGCGAAGTCACATATTTTGGACTAATGACAATTGACGAAGTTGAGTCGATCCTATATTCCAAAGTCAGGCTGAGATTGTGTCCTGAACTTTCACCTCTTGTCGTTGCATTAGACAATGTTGTAAAATTTCCCGATGGCAAAAGATTCACTTGTCGGGTGCGGTTCACATTCCGTACATTGGAGCTCGAATAGAAATAACTGCCGTTGGTTTCAAATCCTTTAATCCATTCATCGGCATAGTTAAAACCGAGCATATTCGATCGAATGATTCCTTTTCCGCCACCGAAACGCAGGCTTCCTATGCCGTAAGTTCCATCGCTGTTGAAATAATAGGATAAGTTTCTGCCGCCACCCATGTTATCAAACACTTCATCCATCGAAAAGCCCGTCGCGTTGATATTGTTTGATGACGCTAGGACGCTGATCTTTAGCTTGTTCTTGAAATAATTGATCAATGCGCTGCTCTCATAACGTTCATCGGTGCCATAACCAGCCATAAACTTGCCGAACAATCCCTTGTTCTTGTTTTCATCGATCGTTAGGTTGATACTCGCGTTGTTGGAGCTCGCAGCTTGTTTGGTCACTTCTTCTTTTTTGGTCTTGGCATCGGTGATTTGGATTTTATTGATGATTTCCGATGGCAGGCTTTGCAATGCAATCTTTCCGTCCTTGTCAAAAAATGGTTTGCCATTGACGAGCACTTGATTGACTTCTTTGCCATTCACAGTAATTTTCCCATCCGTATCAATCTCTACTCCGGGTAATTGTTTGAGCAAGGTTTCGACGTTGGAATCGGGGCGAACTTTAAACGACGAGGCATTGAATTCGAGTGTATCTCTTTTGATTCTAATCGGTGGCACCTCATTTTTGACAACCACTTCGCCCAAAGTATTTTCATTTTCTGCCAACCGTAAAATGCCGAAGTCCTTATTTTCGGTGATGCTTTTCTGCTCCTCTTTAAAAGTGCGGTAGCCCATATAGGAAACCTTAAGAAATACTGGCTTGGTGATTTTTTTGGTCGTCATCAGGAATGCGCCGTTCTTATCGGTAATGGTGTAGTCGATGACTGATGAATCGGCCACTGCCGACAAATAAACGGTAGCAGCTTCCAACGGAACCTGCGTTTTTTTATCGAGAATCTTGCCTTTGATGGTGATGGTGTTTTGTGAAAATGACGCTAGGCTAACGAAACATAACAGCAGCAAAAAAAAAAATTTCGACATAAAAAAATTTCGTTGTTATAGAAAATAACAACGAAATAAATGAATTAGAATATAAGAAAAAAATTCTTACCTAGTTTTAACAATTTTATTTCTCCCTGATATAAATATCAATGGGAACCCCTGAAAAATCCCAATTTTCCCGGATCTTGTTTTCAAGAAAGCGCTTGTATGGATCTTTTACATATTGCGGCAAGTTAGCGAAAAACACAAACTGTGGTGTTGGCGTAGGCAACTGCATGCAATATTTGATCTTGACGTATTTTCCTTTCAATGCCGGCGGCGGATTGCCTTCAATGACCTTGAGCATATGGTCATTAAATTTGGAAGTTGGAATTCGCTGCTGTCTGCTTTCAAAAACCTGAACGGCAGCTTCGAGCGCCTTTAACAACCGCTGTTTGGTCAGTGCCGAGACAAATAGGATTGGCACATCGGTAAATGGCATCAGCTCTTCCCTGATTTTCGTTTCGTAATCACGCGTCGACATGGTATCTTTTTCTACGAGGTCCCATTTATTGACAAGGATAACTACGCCTTTACGATTCTTTTCGGCGAGCCAGAAAATACTCTGATCCTGTCCTTCAAATCCGCGCGTCGCGTCGATCACGAGTATACAAATATCGGCATGCTCGATCGCACGTACGGAACGCATTACCGAATAAAATTCGAGATCTTCTTTTACTTTTGCCTTACGGCGTATTCCGGCTGTATCGACAAGATTGAATTCAAATCCGAAACGGTCGAATTTCGTATCTATGGCGTCTCTGGTCGTTCCGGCAATATCGGTGACCATAAAACGTTCCTTACCAATCAGCGCATTGATGAAACTTGATTTTCCTGCATTAGGTCTTCCGACGACTGCAAAACGCGGCAGTACAATTTCTTCTTGCACCGGCTCGGGTTTAATGGGAAACGACTCGATTAACGCGTCGAGCAAATCGCCCGTTCCGCTACCTGATATACTAGCGAAAGTGTAGTAATCTCCCAACCCAAGGTTGTAAAATTCGATGGCATCCTTTTCGCGCATCGCATTGTCGACCTTGTTGACCGCCAATAAAACCGGCTTGGTTACTTTGCGCAGCATTTTAGCTACAGCATCATCCATTGGTGTTATGCCTTCCTCAACATCGACGACGAAAATAATCACATCGGCTTCATCGATCGCTAATTCGACTTGTTTGCGAATCTCGCCTTCGAAAATATCATCGGAACCGCGCACGTAACCGCCGGTATCGATAACCGAAAATTCTTTTCCATTCCATTCGCTCTTTCCGTAGTTTCTGTCGCGCGTAACGCCCGAAACCGAATCGACGATTGCTTCCCTTCTCTGTATCAAACGGTTAAATAGCGTAGACTTTCCTACGTTTGGCCTTCCGACAATAGCAACAATGTTGTTCATAATATTTTTATAATATTTTGCAAAGGTAAGGTTTAGAATGCGAAAGTCGGGCATTTTTTCTGCTCAAATAGTTTAACCCTTTTTAACAAATAAAACCGTGCAGTTTGTCGTTTTACAATGGTCACCAAAAATCTACGAGATGAAAACCAGAAAGAAATACCACAACCATTTTGAGAAATCGACAACGCGCTCGGCCGAAGAAATCAAAGCAGCTTGCGAACAGATTAGATCGGAGAAGAAAGGCTATGATATCCGGAGCAATGGGAATCACATTTGGATTGAAGTGGCTCAGAAAAGACAGCAATATTGGTCACCGATGTTGCATTTACAACTCAGAAATGCCGACGATAAAACTTTTATAAAAGGCGAATTTGCCGAAAATCCGACACTTTGGATTGCATTTTTAGTGACACAAATTGTTAGCATCGTGGTTTTTGTGATCGCGCTTGTCGTGGCATATTTCAAATACCGCGCGAATTGGTATTTCAATCCCGAGTTGTTCCTGATGTTCGCCATGGTAACAGTTTGGTTTGCTTTGCACGTGATCTCGGAAAGTTATAAACGAAAAGGAGCGCGTCAGAAACAGGAGTTGTGCAACTTTGTCGATGTTATCGCTACTGCTTAAATAATTGGCGGGTTTGCGTTAAGGATTGAGGCAAGCACCGCGTGCAGCCGGAAAGCCTGACCCGCAGGGAACGCCATAAAAATTAAAAAAGCCATCAACATGCGGAAATAGGGTTCGGCTATTGGTGGTTTTTTAGTTGCTGTTATAGCCAAAACGCCGCAGTTGATTGGCATTGCTGCGCCAGTCTTTGTTGACTTTTACATACAATTCGATGTGGATTTGCTTGCCGAAGAACTTCTCAAGATCGGCACGTGCTTCGACGCCCACGCGTTTTAGCGCCGCGCCTTTGTGCCCGATGATGATGCCTTTTTGCGTGTCGCGTTCGACCATGATCAGCGAGCGGATTCGAATGATGCTATCGTCTTCTACGAATTCTTCGGTAACGATTTCGACGGCATAGGGAATTTCCTTGCTGTAATGCATCAGGATTTTCTCGCGGATGGTTTCGTTGACGAAGAACCTTTCGGGTTTGTCTGTGAGTTGGTCTTTGGGATAGTAGGCCGGTGATTCGGGAAGCAGTGAGATGATTCGTGAGAAAACTTCGGGAACATTAAAATTCTTTAAAGCTGAGATTGGGAATATTTCGGCGTTTGGCACTTTTTCTGTCCAAAACGCGACTTGCTGTTCGAGTTGTTCCTGGTTGGAATAATCGATTTTGTTGAGCAATAGCAATACCGGGATTTTGGCGTGGATGATCTTATTGAAAAACGCCTCGTCTTTTAATTCCTGCTCGCCAATCTCGACCATATAGATCAGGATGTCGGCATCTTCAAACGCCGATTTGACGAAGTTCATCATTGATTCCTGCATTTCGTAAGCCGGTTTAATAATTCCCGGCGTGTCGGAAAGGATCAATTGAAAATCATCACCGTTTACGATTCCCAAAATCCGGTGGCGCGTGGTTTGTGCTTTGGAAGTAATAATCGACAACCGCTCACCAACGAAGGCATTCATCAGGGTTGATTTTCCGACGTTAGGGTTTCCGATGATGTTGACGAATCCTGCTTTGTGTGTCATTTTGAAACAGCTTTTAAAGAAAAAAGCCACTCATTTCTGAATGGCTTTTTGAGTGTAATTAGTAGCGGGAACAGGACTCGAACCTGTGACCTTCGGGTTATGAGCCCGACGAGCTGCCTACTGCTCTATCCCGCGATGTTCGGGTGCAAATATACGATACAAATCTATAAACGCAAGCTAATTTTATAAAAACTTTATATTTCAGCGGAATTCTGCAATTGCCGTTTGGAATATAGTAACATTTTGACACGCAAAAAGATTACTTTTATCTCTCTAACAATGCATTATGGATTATACAGAAATACTAGGTTATGCCGCGGCTTTGCTAACTACTGTTTCAAGTGTTCCGCAAGCGCTGAAAATTATTCGCACAAAAGAGACCAAGGACGTTTCTGCAAAAAGCTATATATTACTTTTTACAGGACTGATATTGTGGATCATTTATGGTGTCTATCGCGAGGATCTTCCATTGATCCTAGCCAATTCGATATCGGCACTCGTGGCGGGAACTGTGCTTATGCTCAAATTACTTCCCAGAAAAGCACTGACGGAAATTCATGACAAGGTTCATAATAAAGAGTAGACTTCCAAACTACACTTGATTTTTTAGTTTACGTATCCGCATTATCCTGCAGTTTAATTTGTAGTTTTATGATTCCGAAATACTGCGCAGTAAAATAGGAAAATCATCCAAAAATAAAAGCAAATATTCGTTTTCCTAAAAATATGAAAAGTAAAATCACTATCGTGTCGCTTGCCGCTATTCTTATTTCGTGCCAAATCAATCCTGAGGTTCTCGAAACAATTTTTTCTTTTCCGGAACATATCAAAGAAGTTTCGGCTGTGGAAACTGTTTCGGGATCAGATTGGATTTGGACATTGGAAGACAGTGGAAACCCGGCAGAATTGTATGCCCTGAACCTCAAAGGCGAGCTGGTCAATACCATAAAAATCAATGACGCGAAAAATGTAGACTGGGAGGAGCTGACTTCAGACAACGATGGAAACCTATACATTGGTGATTTTGGCAACAACCACAACACACGCAAAGATCTGTGCATTTACAAGATTGCAGCCGCTGATTTGAAAAAGTCAGAAACCAGTCCGATTGCCAAAATTGACTTCTATTTTCCCGAGCAAACGGCATTTCCTCCAAAAGAGTCCGAGCAATACTACGACCTCGAGTCTTTCTTTGTCTTTAATAATGTTTTCTATTTATTTACCAAAAACAGAAGTTGCGAATACGATGGTACGACTATGCTTTACGCTATTCCAAATATTGTCGGAAACCATGCTGCCAAACTGATGGGGACTTTTAAAACCTGCGGCGATTTTAGGAATTGCGCAGTGACGAGCGCCGACATCAGTCCCGATGGAAAAAAAATTGCTTTACTCAGTTACAGCCACCTTTGGGTTTTTAGCCAGTTTAAGAAAGATGCGTTTTTTAAAGGTAAATTACAGCAGATAGATCTGGTGAGTTTTTCTCAAAAGGAAGGCGTTTGTTTTACGACGAATAACAAACTCTATTTAACCGATGAAAGGAAGAAGAAAAACGGTGGCAAATTGTACCAGTTAGACCTTACGAAATTAAAAACCAAACCCTAATCCGAACGAAACTCTTCCGCCGTCACTTGAACGGAAATACGACAATTTTGCTGTCAACAGATTTACACCATTGAACCAGATTCCGCCGCCAAAGGACTGATGCCATTTATCCGAAGATTGGTTGTTTAGCCAAACGCGGCCATAATCAAATCCGGTGAACACACCATAACTCATCGGTGCAAAACCATTTTGCAGCTTTCCTAAATTCCAACGAATATCGGTGCTTTGATAAAAGGATTCTTTTCCGGAAAAACGCTGGTTTCTAAAACCGCGTAAATCGTTATCACCGCCTACAGTAGCCGCATGATAAAATTCATAATTGTCATCGAATAGCACTTTTCCTTTTAAGATCGTGGCAAAAACCAATTTGGCATCGGGCAGCAGTTTGTAGGTAAACCGCAACGCGCTTTCAGCATACGGGAAATTCTTATCGGCCTCATCAATATTTACCTTATAGCCCCCAAGAATTGAAAATTGCATACCGAGCGTCGGGTTTACATTGTTGTCATAATTCTCAAAAGTGTATTTCGCACTGAAATCAGTAAAATTTTTGTAATTGAAAACGGTGGGATTGACGATTCCCAATTCGGAAATGTAACGATTCGAAGTTCTGTCAACTGACACTCTTTCAAACGAGGCGACCACATCGATGGCGGATCCGTGCTCGCCAACCCATTGTAGAGCTGGTGCAGCTTTAATTGTTCGGATTTTCACGCGGTTGTAATCGAGGTCGACCAAATCATCATAATAGTTGGTTTCATTTCCGAAACCGAAAAAATTCCCACTAAAGTTCGGACTCGTATACATTGCGTCAAAGATGAAATCCCATTTCCCGATAATATGTGGAACGATGGCTTTGTAAGACAATTCGAAACCATTGGTTGCAAAATAATAGTTTCCTCTGATCACGTGGCGTTGCGAATACGGAAAGCGATTAAAACCGTTTACAGTATAGTTGACAACAGCGCCGATCTTAACGCCATCATCGGGATTGAACCCGACAAGCGGATACCCTGAAAAGACGTTGTATTTCGGTTTTTCATAATCGTAGGTGTTGACTTCATACTTATCCGACAACACGATTCGAGCGCTTCCTTCATTGAGTATCGTGTTCTTCGACTTGAAGTCGTAAACCTTTACGCGTTTTCCCTTTTTGACATAATACGTATCAATATCTTGCCCGCCGAGCAGTCGCAATTTTATTTTTTTTCTTCCATTGCCAATTACCTGAAAAAAGTCTTCATCTCCGAGTCCGTAAATCCACAGTTCTTTGGTTTTCGGACTTTGATAAGTGCGCTCGGCGATCAATTTTTCGCCTTCCGTCGTGATGCGATACGTCTGGACTTTGGTGGCATTCCCGATTCTTGTAATGATGAATTTATCTTTTTTCTCAGTGCCGACAACCAAAACCGTACGCAGCAAAGCTTTATAATATTCCCGTGCATACTGTTCCAATCGCGTTTTTCGAACTTTAAGTTGCAGTTTGACCTTATCTGCGGTGGCGTCTCGAACTTCTTTTGGCAATGCCTCAAAAGCCTTGTCGATTTCGGCGTCGGAGAGATTTTTCATAATATATTGCGCCTGCTCCACCCATGCTTTCTCATCGGATTTTGTCAGGAAAGCCAGATCGAGATTATAGGCCTCGCGATTGAACCATTTTACATTCTTCAAATTTTGACTAAATCCACGCATGTGGCGCAATGCGGGAATATTCATCAGTATCGACAATAGATTGCCATCATATTTTGTGAATGCTTGGTCACGGTCATGCGGAATCGGACGATAAATGGTTTTGTCCTTTTCTTTATATTCGCCCCAATGCCATTGATCCTCACGCCGATCCCAATCGCCAATAAGCATATCAAAAAGACGCGCTCTGATATAGGCTTTCTCATCGATTTGATATTTTTCACTATCATGTAAATTCGCCAGCACATCGGTAGTCGGAACAATTTTTGGCGGCTTGCCAAAACTCGGAAGATTTGAAAAGCCATCCATAGGCCATTCTTCAACAAAATAAAGTTCGTTGCCGAATTCTTCATTGAAGAGTCCGAGCGGATTTTGTTTCGGGACAAAGTACAACCTCGGATTGGTATGATTGACACCGATTTGTCCTGACAGCTTCGCCACCACTAAAGGCGCATACGGATGGGAAGTTGTATAAAAGTCCATAATAAAATTCTCAGCATAGGTATCCCTGAAATCTTTCTCCACCGCCTGATCTTTAAACGCAACCGATTGCAAGAACCGTGTGGCGCTTTTACGAAGTGCCCGCATGACGAATTCTCGGCCGTTCTTATCTTCGAGGCGTAATGACTTTGCATAATGCCCTCCGCCTTCAATTGTTGGTTTCATTCCGCCATACAATGTATCCAGTCCAATGGATTTGACTTTTATCGGCAAACTGTAATATTTGCGGTAGTGTTTTCCCCAAAGGAAACGATACCCTCCATTTTTGGTAGTCATTTTTGAAGTATAGATAGCAGTATCTTTTGTTGTAGCAAACTTGTTCGGGAATTCGCGAAGATTTGGTTTTGGCTTTGCCAGTAATGGCTGATGCTTGAAAAGCAAACCCTCTTTACCGTTGAGATCCACACCGAAGAAGGAAACTTTCGTTGCGCCACTTTTTAAGACCTGCAACATCGCATAGCCGCTGTGACCGAATGAAAAATCATTTTTAGCAATGGCGCGGGCAGCTTCTTCTTTTGAACCTGCACCGCTGACGATTTGTTTGATGCCTTCATTATCAATGTATTGAAGGCTATGATCGTGGCCGGATACGACGATAATATTGTTCTTGTCGCCAATCAAGGTTTTAATCCGCTTCACTAAAGTATTGTAATTCTTACTTTGAATATCCTGCGGACTGATTCCAGAAGTTTTGCGCAAGAAATTGACAGCCGTTCCAATGATTGGCAACGGAATTTTTGATTCAAATGGAAAAATTTGTTTTCTGAGTGAGAATTGTCCGCCGTGCTTCCCATTTGACATGAGCGGATGATGCATCGCGATGATGGTCGTCTTTTTTTGGTTGTTGTTAAGTTCGCTTTCGAGTACGGTAAAAAAATGTTCCCGCGTTTTGATATCGCAATCTTCGTTGATCGTCGGATGTTTGTCCCAGTCTTGCAGATACCATTCGCTGTCGATAATAATCAGTGCGACGTCATCATTGATAGTTGCATTTTCAATCGCACAGTTATTCCGCGGTAGAAATGCTTTCTTACGAAAATAGTCATTAACAATTTTTTCTTGTGCTTCGAGTCCGTCAATGCCGCTCGCCCAATCGTGGTTTCCCGGAATAAAAATCGTATGTCCTTTAAATTTCTTTGACAGCGCCATTTGTACCGCGAGTTTTTCTTCTGCTGATTTCCTGTCGACGCTACCTTTTTGGGGCATGCCTTTCGGATAAATATTATCGCCTAGAAAAATGAGCGTACTACTTGTATCGGCTTTTTCGAGTCTGTCCTCGAGAATGGGGAACAAGCGTTTAGATTTTTCATCGGTTGCATTTCCGGCATCTCCAATGAGGTAAAATGTATGGGATATGGTTTTGGGGTTTTCAAAATTGTCTTTAATAATTGCGGAAGTATTGCTACCGAACTGTGAATGATTGGTAGCGCACGACTGCAATAACAGAATAAAAAATAAACATTTTAAGATTATGGCAATTGATTTGGCGGGCATCTTCTGAGAAAAAAATATCATATCCGGGCAATAAAAATTTCAACCAGGGCGCATATTCTGATTAATTTGCTGCCGTGGCCTTAATCAAAGATAAACTTTCTGAATCATAAACCGTCCATATTTTTTTAGGATAGAAACCTATTTGATCCCAATGAAAGACTATCTGCAAATCAGTTAATTCCTAAAACAAAAAAAACCTTACTTGGGGGAGTAAGGTCTTTTTAGCAAAACAAAATTTATTTATGAAAAGTTATTCTTCAGATGCAAGGGCAGAATTTTTGTCCGGTTTAACAGTCAATGTTACTGCAACACCCTGCTCATTTATCATCGTTAGTTGGAGTGTGTCCAATTGAGCAAGGTTTCTTGAAACCAGACCGCTAAACATATTGTATGAAATATTCATTTCTTTGAGGTTGTTCAATTTTTCAAGATCGAATGGCACTTGACCTTCCATATTGTTTTCAAACAAGCTTAAATTTTCTAGTGATGTAAGGTTCGCCACTTCCTTTTCCAGTCTGCCGGTAAATTTGTTACTATTCAAAAGCAATATCTTCAAAGATTTCATCCCGTAAACTGACGCAGGGATTTTACCTGTAAGTTCATTGCTGAACAATGAAAGCGTCTGTAATTGCTTCAGATTTCCAATTTCTGTCGGCAATTCGCCTGAAAGTTGGTTCATAAACAATTCCAATGACACTAAAGAATTCGCATTTCCAATTGCATCAGGTATTTTTCCAGACAATTTATTGAAGGCAAGGTTTAGCGTTTTCAGCTGTTTTAGATTTCCGAGTTCAGAAGGAATCTTTCCGGTCAATGCATTTTTGAATAAACGCAATTCGATGAGATTAGTCAAGTTTGCAATGTCAGAAGGCAAGGTTCCTACGAGATTATTGTTGGAAAGGTCTAAAGCGACCACTTTATCATCTTGTAATTTTACGCCGTACCAAGTAGACACTGAAGCATTTAAATCCCATTTGTTTTTCCACTCGCTTCCTTTGGTAGTATTATATAATTTTACCAGGGCATCTTTTTCAGCTGGGGAAATGTTTGCCATCATTGAAGCAGAGGCAAGTAAAGACAAAAATAAAGTAGTTATGTTTTTCATGACGTTAAAGGGTTACGTTATTATTACGATGTAAATGTATTCGTATTATCGACAATCTGCAAATAAAATCGACGAACTGCGCTAAATTTAAAAAAAAAGGTGATTATTTCTTACAAAAATATAAATATTAAACCTTCTGCATTATAAATTTGTAGTGGATTGACAGTCAAAAAATTTCAAAAATTTTACAGAATCCAAAAAAAAACTACATTTGAATACTAACCAATTAAACAAATACAAATGGAAATTAATTTCTTAGCAATTTTAGCCGCTGCCTCTTCTACCTTGGCGGTAGGCGTTATATGGTATAACCCGAAAGTATTCGGATCAATCTGGATGCGCGAATCCGGTACAGAAAAAGACAAAATGGAAGGCACTAATATGGCGGTGCTTTTCGGACTCTCATTATTTTACGCTATTATGTTGAGCCTAATTCTTCAGGTCCTTGTGATTCACCAATTGGGCGCGATCGGAATGGTTGGAGGTGATCCTTCTATAGCCAAACCTTCCTACACAGCCTTTATGGCGGATTACGGAACCGCTTTCAGAACGTTCCAACATGGTGCATTGCACGGTTTTATTACGGGACTGTTTTTTGCTTTGCCTTTGATTGGCACCAATGCTTTATATGAGCGCAGAAGTTTTAAATATGTCATGGTAACCGCGGGCTTCTGGATCGTTTGCTTCATGCTCATGGGCGGTATACTTTGTGCTTGGACAAAATAGCAATGTGATTTTAAAAAATCCGGTTCACATGAGCCGGATTTTTTTATGCTTGCAAATCAAACATTTGCTTAACTTTGAAAAAAGATTTCGCTGCAATTGAATTCCTCCTATTCTTACCGAATATATACTACCGTCTCTGCCCTGCCCGATCAGTGGGACCGGATCGCAGACGGCAATATTTTCCTGACAAAACTTTATCTCGACGTACTTGAAAAATCGGGACCCGAAAACATGGTCGGGCATTTTATCGGAATTTTTGACGGGATGGATTTGACAGGGGTTGCCATCGCGCAATTCCTGGATCTCAATAGCATGGAATCTTTTGGAAATCGGGACAAATGTTTAAAAACGATGGTTCGGAACTTTGTCTTTCGAAACTTTGCCTCACAGGTGCTGTTTATTGGCAATAATATGCTGACTGGACAAAATGCGTATGCGTTTGCCCAGCGCACCGATCATGCTGCCGCCTTAGGCGCGTTAAAAATGGCAACTGCTGAATTGCATCAAATATACAAGGCACAAGGCAAGAAAATACATCTGACGACTTATAAAGATTTTGACGCTAACGAAGCAGACACATTCAGGATCCCGCAATTTTCAGATACTTACCGTTTCTCAACACAGCCGAATATGATTCTGGAAATCGACGATTCTTGGCATTCAGAACAAGATTATATCAATGCCATTTCGAAAAAATACCGCGACCAATATAAGCGAGCGCGCAAGAAAGCGGCCGGTATTACCAAAAAAAAATTAAGCCTTGACGAGATTGCGTCTTCGCAGGACACAATTTATAACCTGTACTTACACGTGGCTAAACACGCACCTTTTAATAGTTTTTTTCTTGCGAAGAACCATTTCCGTGTTTTCAAGCAAAATCTGAAAGAATCGTTTTTATTTTATGGCTATTTTGAAGAGGAGCAATTGGTAGGTTTCAGTACGCTCATTAAGAACGGTACCACTATGGAAACTTACTTTTTGGGATATGACGAAACGGTGCAGCGTGAAAAGATGCTCTACCTCAATATGCTGTATGATATGATCGCCTACTCAATCAATAAAGGTTTTAAAAAAATCATATTTGCGAGAACCGCACTGGAAATCAAAAGTTCGGTTGGTGCTGAACCAGTTGAAATGTTTGGCTTTATTGTGCATGCCAATCCGATATTGAATCGCTATGTAGGCAAAATCTTCGATTACGTAGAGCCAAAAACTGTCTGGCAGCAGCGCCATCCATTTAAGATTTCGGAACCGCTATCTTCATCTGTCCCGGGAGAATCCTAATATCAAGATTCGTTTCGGCGCCGCAATATTCTCCGTCGACCTGAAAGCTAACCGGCACATTAGTCTTGATCACCGCCCTGTCGGTTGAAATGATTTCAATTTTATCTGAATCAATCGGCATATTTCCCGAAACAATCTGGCTAAAAACGACCATGTCCAGGTTTTTAAGAATTACAAGTTCAAACTTTCCATCGTCCATCTTGCCATTTGGGTTGATTGTAACCCCGGTTCCATATTTTTGCGAATTGGCGATGACGATCATTCGCGCTACTACTTCCATAGTTAGACCTTGAACTGTTATTGTCGCTGTAAAAGGTTCATCAAGATCCTTTAAGGTCGTGAACGCCTGTAATGCATAACCCCACATTCCACGCGTATCGCTGCCTTCATAATTCTTTACGAGATCGGCATTGATCCCGATATCACTCAGATGCATGCTTTTCCTGTTATTGATGCAAATCATATCCATGTTCATAAAATCATCGCCGAAAGCAATTGAGAGATTATCTTCAATTGTCGCGGGCAGATTTAAGTCGACCGCGAGACCGTTCGCCGAACCCGCAGGCAAAATACCCAGTATCACGTCGTAATGTTCCATGGCTTCCGAAACCATTTTTATGGTACCATCGCCACCAGCCACAATGATTCTATGGGGTTTTTGCTGCTCATATAGCGCTCTGATTTTGGAAACATCGTCATTACCAGAAGTTTCGTAAGAGACAAAATGCATATTGTGTTGCGACGCATACGAAGTCACCGCTTCAATGAGCTGCGTTTTATCTAGATCGCCTGAAACTGGATTTACGACCAATAGGACTTTCTTTTTCATTTTGTTTCTTTTTCTTATTAAAAATAAGTAATTTACAGTTGACAATCCTTAGCAAAAACATAAAAATTGATGAAACCCATTTTAAAATTATATCGCGGTTACGCCAACGAGGCGGAATTGATCGTAATGGGTCACGTTTTCCGGCCGACCACCAAAGAGGAATATGATTTCCAGAAGAAAAACTTTAGGAATGCGCGCTCTGTAATTCGTATGTTTCGAATCAAAACGCAGTCGAATGCTGATGTTTATCTCGAGCTCCATGGACAAAAGATTCATACCAAAACGTTGGAGGACGGCTATTTTAAATTCTCGATTCCGTTGCAAAGTGGATTTGGACACGGTTGGATGGATTACAGGGTGAACATCGTGCACGAAGGTGCCGAAATTAGCCAGAAAGGAACCTTCATTCGACCGTTTGAGGGCACTCTGGGGTTTATTTCTGATATCGATGACACGTTTCTGGTTTCGCATACGCGTAATCCTTTTAAAAAGTTATACATATTATTATTCCGAAATTTGAAATCAAGAAAAATTTTTGAAGACGTCGTGCCGCATTATCAAGCACTGAGCACCGCCGGGCGTAATAATAAAGAGGAGCAAAACGCTTTTTTTTATGTATCTAGCAGCGAATGGAACCTCTACCGGTTTATTATCGATTTTACCGAGCTGCATGAATTGCCGCGGGCGGTTTTACTTTTAAAAGACATCAAGACAAGTCTTACCGATTTTTTCATCACCGGGCGTGGCGACCACAATCACAAGTTTGAGAAAATAAAGCACATACTCGAATTCTATCCACATCTGACCTATACTCTGTTGGGTGACGATTCACAGCATGATCCGTTTCTTTACGAAGCGATTTGCAAAATATTTCCGGTAAATGTAAAGGCGGTTTACATCCGGCAGACCGGAGCCCACAAAAAGCAGAAAGCCATAGCAGCTTTGGAGAATATGGAAACACTCCATGTGAAAACCTGTTATTTCACGTGTAGTAAGGAAGCGATTGCCCATTCCAAAAGTATCGGGTTGATTTCCTGATGTCTAGCCCGGATAGCAGCGGCATCCTTTTGCTTTATTCTTTAGAAAGCAAAAGATAGAGCGGATAGCCGGAACAGCTACCCATGTAACTAACTATTTTCGATATCGAGTTGGACCTGTTCCCATTCTTCGAGCAGGTTGTCTAGATCGGCTTTCTTCTTATTGTAGGCGGTGAAAAACGAGGCGTCTTCGATATGTTTGTCATAATTGGATGCCAAAGCCTTGTCATCTATTTGGATCTCGCGTTCGAGCTGTTGGATTTGGCTTTCGATTTTACTTAGTTTGTTTTGAAGTGTTTTGCCTTTCTTCTGGTCTTCGTATGATACTTTTGAAACCTCTTTGGGCTGCGCTTTTTTGACGATGTCTTTCTTTTCAACCTCACGCATGTTTTCGAGATTTCGCTGTTCGAGGAAGTAGTTGATATCGCCGAGATACTCCTTGATTTTCTGGTCTTTAAATTCGTAGACGAGATTCGACATACCTTGGAGAAAATCCCTGTCGTGCGAAACAAGGAGCAACGTGCCTTCGAATTTCTGCAACGCGGCTTTGAGTACATTCTTCGATTTGATATCAAGGTGGTTCGTTGGTTCATCCATGACGAGTACATTTATCGGCTGTAGCAGCAATTTGCAAAGTGCTAAACGATTTCTTTCGCCTCCTGAAAGGACTTTTACCTTTTTTTCGACGTCGTCACCGCGAAACAAGAATGAACCCAGCATATCGCGTACTTTTGAGCGGTTTGTATCGGTTGCAGCGTCTTCCATGGTTCGTAGCAGCGTGATTTCGCCATCAAGATATTCGGCCTGGTTCTGCGCAAAGTAGCCAACCTGAACGTTGTGCCCAAGTTTGATGTCACCTTCAAATTCAAATTCGTGTACGATTGCTTTGATGAATGTCGACTTTCCTTGTCCGTTTTGCCCAACAAAAGCGATCTTGCTACCGCGTTCAACCAGTAGTGATATGTCTTTGAGAATGGTTTTATCGCCGTATTTTTTGGTCACAGTTTCTGCTTCAATCACGACACGTCCGGGGACTTTTGAGACAGGAAATGAAATATTCATAACCGCATTGTCATCTTCGTCGACTTCAATGCGTTCGACTTTATCGAGTTTTTTAATTAACGATTGTGCCATCGAAGCTTTGGAGGCTTTGGCGCGGAATTTCTCGATGAGCTTTTCTGTTTCTTCGATTTTCTTCTGCTGGTTTTTTTGTGTAGCGAGTTGCTTTTCCCTGATTTCGTGTCGCAGCTCGAGGTATTGCGAATAGGGTTTGTTGAAATCGTAAGCTTTTCCGAGGGAAATTTCTATCGTTCGGTTGGTCACATTATCGAGAAACATTTTATCGTGCGACACGATGACGACCACACCTGGATAATTTCGAAGGAAACTTTCAAGCCAGATGATACTTTCAATATCAAGGTGGTTTGTCGGCTCATCGAGCAGCAGCACGTCATTAGCCTGGAGCAATAATTTTGCGAGTTCAATACGCATGCGCCATCCGCCCGAGAACGTCTCTGTAAGATTGTTGAAATCGGCTCTTTTAAATCCCAATCCCAGAAGAATCTTTTCGGTATCGCCAACATAATTGTAGCCGCCGAGCAATTCAAAGCGATGTGTAAAATCGGAAAGGTCTTCGATAATTTGAGAATAGCCTTCACTTTCGTAATCGGTACGTGTTACGAGTTGGTGGTTTGTCTCTTCGAGTTTTTTCTCGACCGCTTTGATATCAGTAAATGCCTGATAAGCTTCTTCGAGTACAGTTCGCCCTTGTTCAAAATCGATATCTTGTCGCAGGAAGCCGATTTGTATTTCTTTTTCGGAGGCGATACTTCCTGAATCCGGTGCAATATCCTTAGCCAGAATTTTCAGCATGGTGGACTTTCCGGCGCCATTTTTTCCTACTAATCCAATCCTGTCGCCAGCGCCCATTCTAAAAGTTACTTCTTCAAAGAGGTACGTTCCACCGAACGAAACTGACAGATTGTGTATGTTTAGCATTGTATGATTTTATTAGCGGTCGGTAACTTCGCAAACCTAAAAAAGAAGCGCGATTTATTTTTTGCAAATGTTAAAAAAAGGATTGAAACAATATAGCATTTTAACAGAACTTATCCGAAGCGGTAAAACGAATAATTCCTACTTAATTTTATGGAATCTACTAATATCGATTTCTGGAGGTAATGACGTTCCGTTTTCTATTCTCTCAAACAAGGTTTTTGCCATTGCAGGGGCGAGTATGACTCCGCGCGTTCCGAGGCCGTTAATTATGTGCACGGCGGGATATTCCGAATGGGTCCCGATGAGCGGTTTGCGGTCTTTAACGGTTGGGCGTACACCTGCATAATGAGCCACGATTTCATAATCACAAGTCAGGACTTCTTTTAATCTTTCGACGAGTTCCTGTTTAGCCGTGTCGGTTGGGATTTCGGTTTTGTCTGTCCAATTGTACGTCGCTCCAATTTTAAACATATCATCTCCCAGTGGAAGAATAAACACCGAAGCGTTGAGTGCCACATCAAGGGTTAATCCCGGCGCTTTGATAATCAGTAATTCACCTTTGGCCCCATCTAATGGTAAATTTTTAAAAAATGGGTTGGCGTGCATTCCGAATCCTTCGGCAAAAATAATATGCCTGGCCGTGATCTTTTTATATTTAAGGAAGTTGGAATGGGATTCGAGTTGGATATAGTCAAAAATTTCCGTTAAGAGCAGTTCTTTTTGAAAAAGCCACGCTTTGTATTTTTCAACAAGCATTGTGGTATTAACAAATCCGGTGCGGTTCACTTTGCCATAACCGAAAGGCGCTTCAATTCCACAGTAATTTTGATGTACGAGTTCGGTAGAAAGAAAGGGAGTCAGCCCGGGTTTATCGGAAGCGGCAAACCAATCATTTTGTTCTTCAGCAGAAGCGAACTTGCGCAGGACGGGAAGCTTAAAATTAAATTTAAAGTTCAATTTAGCTTCTATAGCACCATAAAAAACGTCGAGTTGATCAAGGTGAACCTCGGCATGTGCCAACGCTGTAAATCTTTTAAGTACGACGGGATTATATAATCCGGCTGCGACTTTAGAGGAATTGCACACATCAGCATCAATCACAAAAATAGTTTTATTGTGCTGCAGAGCTGTTTCGGCAAAAGCGATTCCGGCAAGGCCGGATCCTACAATGAGATAGTCGGTCATATTTTAAAAATAAAAAAACTCTTACTTAGGGAAGTAAGAGTTTTTAATGTAGTGATAATTAAGTTAGTAATTCCACATATCTTGTTCGAAATTACGAATCTTTTCCTTTACCCTTTCGGCTTCGAGAAGCTGCATTTGGGCATTGTCCTTTTCATAATCAGCAATCTGTCGATCGCCATAAACGTTTTCTTCCTTGTAAATGACACCATTGAATCTTCTGGAATTCAGCAAATGATCAAAAGTGATTGGCATTGCGGAGTTTCGGTCATTAAATGCCTTGGCTTCGTGCAGTTCGTCACGGATCGCAGGGAAGTAAACCCAAAACAATTCGATTACATCGGGGTTTTCGGCGCCTATGTCTCTAGCCTCAGGAGATACAGGACATATACCTAGCATACGGTATTTTAATTCACTTTGGCGTTTATCGAAATACCAATAACCCTTAATTTTGTACCCTGAAATATCTTGAGCAGTTAAATCTTTTGTATTGATATACTGTGGATCAAGAACTTTTCTTCCAGCTTTATAATCATCGTAGTAGTTATTGATTTCGTCGATACCTGCCTGCGTGGTGTCAACATATTTAAATGATGAAGACATATCTTTCAAACTCTTTTTGGTATTGAAATAGTCATCGGCATACACCTCAGTTATTTTTCCGGTTTTTATTCCGTTTAACAATACACTAAACAAAGAACGTCTGTCTTTTCCAATATTTGCTGTATCAATTGGATAATACAATGGAAAATTGATTCTTTCATCCAAATCAATAAGTTCCCAAATTGTTTTACCCATCAATACATCTCTATCATGGACATATCCATAAGCGAGGGGTTTGTCATTATCAGAAATCAATTGCGCAGGCGTTTTTTTGCCAATATCATCCGGAGTTTTTGCGTTCAGCAAATTTGACTGTGCGGAAGCATTAATAGCTCCAGCAGCAAAAACAATCACCAATAAACAATTTCTTAAACTCATCTTTTTATTTTCTTAAGTTATCTAAGTAGGTTAACGGCTAACTTAAATGAATTATTGTATTTCGTAAATTACAGGAGCACACTTTCCAGTTATTACACCCGCACTGACACCAACAATTTTCGTTTTAATATCGTAAATTGTAATCTGATCTCCTCTACCTGCTCTTGCCAATGCAGCTTTACACTGACCATTAACACGGTCACCACTCACGATGATCGCCGCCTGACCTGGAACTTTAAATGTAAATTGAGTTACTTGGAAATTCAAGTCGTACAAGAAGTCTGGTAATTTTGCAGATATCTGTGATACTTCAAGACGGGACTTAGCACCTTTATCGTTTCCAATCGTTCCTCCGATAGCACCTTGTGGGCCAGGAATATTTTTGATACGGAACATCTTCTTACCTGCGACTTTCGTTTTATCTGGCAATTCCCCTGTAACGCTAACGGTAACTTCAGTACCTGACCCAGGATTGAGGTTGTATTGTCCAGCTTTACCTGCTTTAGACAGACCAGGAGCCGATGCATTTACTTTATCATCTGAAATTCCTGAAAATGAAATGGTCATTGGATTTGGCAATCCTCTGTAGACTACGTTCATTTTATCGGCAGAGATATTTGGTGCATTTGGTTTAGGAACTACCACATAATTTCCTTTAATGGGAAGGCTAACTACTTTACCGTTTTCGTCAAAGTTGAAGGAACCTGTGATATCATGTTCTCCCAAAGCTCCCGCAGTAAATGAGAAATTTGCTTGTCCAGCCTCTGCTTTCACAGTCACTCCATTCACTATAACTGATTTGGCAACCAAGTTTGGATCAAATTTTCCAAGAATGATCTTACCTTTCACGGCTTCACCTTGAAAGAACGCAGTTTTTTCAGGTACCACGATTGGCTGATAAGCTGTAAGGGATGCAGCCGCGACAAGGTCAGACTGGAACATTCCACTGATGATATCGCTTTCTGTAGCTTTAATATCGGCCTGCAACTGAGACAATTTAGTTATTGTAGCAATTAAAGGAAAGCCTTTATAATTGTATTCTAACCATTCGATATTTTTATTTTCAGTTTTAGAGAAAACTGGTTTTGTCGAAAATCTATTTTCAATTTTCTTCATTTCTGCGTCAACAATTGAACTTCCTCCGACTTCTTTCAATTTTGCAACGTAGTCTGCAATTTTTGCTATAAATTCTTTACCGAATTTTGAAGGTTTATCACCTTCGAACCATTTCTCGTCTACTTTATCACCTTTATCCATTTGCTCAAACGGCAAGTTACCATTTGCATCTTTCTCAAGGCCTTTGGTAAACTCCGCTTTTTGGCTTTCGACATAAGAATTCAAATCTTTCGAAAGCGTTCTAATCTTGTCAACTTTAGCTTTTTTGTCGCCATACTGCAATGGCTGATCTGACGCTTTTTGAGCCAACTGTTCAAAAGAAGTTAGGTTTCTTGCATCAGTTATTGCATTAGATTCAACGATTTTATTATTTAAAATACCAAAAGCCGATAATACTTCTTTTGACATATTCAGTGCTAACATCGCGATGAAAACCAGATACATCAGGTTAATCATCTTCTGCCTAGGGGTTAATTTTCCTCCTGCCATTTTAATTTAGTTTGTTTTGTTTATATTAAAAGTAGTCAGAAATACTAGTTGTTCCCTCTATTATTGCTCATAGCAGAAAGCATTCCTCCGTAAACGTTGTTCAATGAAGACAAGTTCGAAGTCAATGACTGCATTTGATCTTTCAATTTAAGATTGTTTTCAGCAACTTCATTGTTGATTTGTGCATTTCTAGAAGCACTATCAAGTTGTATTTTGTACAAGCTATTTAGTGATTCCATTTGAGCTGCAGCCAAAGTCAACTCTTCGCTGTATTTTTTTGTCGCAGCAATACCGTCAGCAGCAGGTGAAATTCCTCTTGCAGCTGATTCGAAATTTTTGATGCTGTTTCCTAAGCTTGCCATTAGTTCTCCGTCAATTTTGGCCTCCTTTAATAAGTTGTCCAACTTTTGAGATAGCAGACCTTGCGCGTCTTTAGGATCTTCTTTTTTATCTCTTTTTCTAGCTTCGCCTCCTGCTAATTCAGGATATACCAAAGACCAATCTAAATCATCATCCGGCTTGTCAAAAGCTGAAAGTCCAAAAATGAATGCTTCAGTTCCCAATCCTATAATCAACATCGCGCTAGCTCCCGGCCAGTGCATTAATTTAAAAAGTGCACCGATGATTACTACTGCCGCTCCCATACCGTAAGCGAAATTCATTGCTTTTTTGCTTAATAATGCCATAATAAAAAAAAATTAGTTAGTTAAGTTAAATATAATAGTTGGTTAATTTATTATCTATTTTTTTGCGTTCGCTGTTACTGCAGTTCCCATATAATCTTGAACAGTTCTAAATCCAATATAACTTCTTGCAGTATCGGCATATTCGAAATCACGTGTACTCACTTGTAGGAAATATGCAACGTCTTTCCATGAACCACCCCTTACAACTTTTCGCATATTCTTCGAATCGGGAACATTTGGATTCATAGTCGATACATATTCGTACGCACCAGCGTCATAAGACGAATCTGTCCATTCAGCCACGTTACCGGCCATATTATAGAGATTGAAGCCATTAGGCTCAAAAGATTTTGCTTCTACTGTGTACAAAGCCTGATCTGCTGCATAATCTCCACGGTTAGGTTTAAAATTAGCCAAGAAACAACCGCGATCATTTTTAGTATACGGACCTCCCCAAGGATAAGTCGCGGACTGGAGACCACCTCTCGCGGAATATTCCCATTCCGCTTCTGTTGGCAATCTGAAGGAATTGGTTAAATCTCTTCCTTTTTTCTTTTTGATGTAGGTATTTTTCTTCAAGGTTCTCCATGCACAAAATGCTTTTGCTTGTTTCCAATTGACCCCAACTACTGGGTACTGAGAATAAGCTTGGTGCCATAAGTAATCGTTGTGCATTGGCTCATTATAGGAATAAGCGAAATCTTTTATCCAAACGGTTGTATCCGGATATACTTTAATCTGCTCAGTCTTGATGAACTCTTTTCTCTTTCCCGTTTTCGCTTTAGCTGCGGCCTGAATATCCATCCAAGAATATCTGAATTTCAATTTATTGACATCTATTGTTCTAAGTCCGTTATAAGCTTCCGCTGCTGGAAGATACATCGTATCCATCACCTCGGTATAATATTCATCTGGATATTTGGCAGTATCTTTAATGAGCTTTACTTTTCTATTTAATTTTCTGCCGGCATAAGGATCGTCATCAGTACCTACACTGTAGTAATTCTCATACATATATTTGTCGTACGCGGTCATTTTCGCAGGATCAGCATCATTAAAGGCAAAATCTCCAATGCTACCAGAACTTTTTCCTTTTCCACCTTTTGCCCCGCCCGCAGCTTGTCCACCGCCACCAACTTCATCAGCTAAAATTGCCAAACGCACCCTTATTGTAGAATCCTTAACCCACTCTACGAATTCACGATACTCACTGTTGGTGATTTCCGTTTCATCCATGTAAAATGACCTAACGGTAACCGTTTTAGTAGGTGCATCTTGAACATTGGCCAAATCATCGTCCGATTTACCCATTATAAAAGATCCTCCAGGAATTAGAGTCATCCCAAATGGCTTTTCCGGGTGCCACTTTTTTCCTTTGACTCCTACCAATTCACCTTTATCACTCGATCCGCCGCAGCCAACCAAGAAAGCTGAAATTACTGTAAATGCAATGAATTTCTTCATATAAATTTGGGTTATGTATGTATTCATATTTTTAAGGGCGTAAACCTATTTATTATTTTTCAAAAAAGCAATTAATTATCGCAAAATTTATTCTCAGATTCAATAACAATCCAAAAATAGAATTTAACAACGTATAAAAAAAACATTTTCTCGATAAACAGCAAAATAAATCGATAAAATGCATGTTACGTTAAGTATTGTACGTATAAAATTACAAAATATAGCTTTCCATTTCACGCAAACTAAAAAAAAAACTGCGTCACAAAAAATCAATCGTAACATTTCCTAGACGATATTTTTTCGCTGTGTTTTCCACCATCTTTCGGGAATTTCGTGATTGCAAGCAGCCAAATACTCATCATAAGAACACGGTAATAACGAACTTTTTTTCAATTTATTATTGGCGGTAGAAATAAATGGTATCTCAATCCACCACCGGTCCGTTTTGTTACTTTTATAAAAAACCAATTCCTGATCTTCAAAAGGGATTATATACTTCAAATAATTCTCCTTACTGCCAAATGGATACTCGTTCGAGCGGTAATGAAAACCTTCTATGAAATACCAGACAGTCTGCGCTATAAGGACCGCTTCTTGTTGCGTATCATTGTGATTGAAAAGTCCCAAAACCGAAACCCTGTCGCTAATCCCCGCATATCTAACCAATGAACAAATTTCCTTGCCGTTGAAGCCGTTAGGGGTAAATGTAATGAAATTTCCTGAATCAGAAGACTTTACCGCAGTTAAATCAATGCTCACCACATCGGCGTCCCTCAGAACCGGTTCGGCCAACGCAATATTGTTGGAAATATCCCCAAGTCGATAAGCATCAAAAAACAACTTCTCAATTAGGTCAATTTCTTCTTGCGAATTATAGTATGTTTGAAATCCAACATTGCTGAAGTTGAACAGATTATTAGGTTCATCCAAAACAATTTTAGTCAGATAGGAAGATGGTGAAATTGCCTCACTTTCTTTTCCGAAATCAAACCTGCTATCAATAGCTACAAGGTTAACCATCTGATCGAGATTGTCAAAAGACCTGTAAAGCGGATAGGTCAAATCTTGGGAACCTCCAATTATTATCGGAATAATTCCTTTTTTTATAAGTGAACCTACGATTTTCTGAACAGCAAAATAGGTGTCATTGATGGAGTTTCCCGGAAAAATATCGCCAAGATCGGCGATAGAGGCATTCCAGTTTCCTGGATAAAGCGCATAGAGCTCTTTTCGAATGTATGACAAATCATATGGTTCATGCTTACCAGCTCCTCTATTTTCCAGAACACCAATCACCGCAATCCTTACCTGATCAAGATTCGGAAAATCTTCATTGGTATGGAATACTACCTTGCTGCCCAAGTGTTGCGATGTCAACCCTTTGATAAATTCGTGGATTTCAGTGTCTACAGGCGCCAAAAAACTAAATTCCATCGCTTATTTCTTTTTTGAAGTTGTGGTTTTTTTTGCTACAGTTTTTTTAACCGGAGTTTTCTTTGTCGTTACCTTTTTTGTGGCAGTTTTTTTCGCAGGCAATTTCTTCTCAATCATTTCCTGAACTTGCTCCAATGTAAGTTTGGAAGCGTCTACATCTTTGTTGAGTTCAATCTTGATTTTTCCTTTCGTGATTACTGATTTCCCCCAACGTGCTTTCTCGACCTTAATGCCTTCAACTTCCCAATTGTGGATGACCTTATCAATGTTTTTCTGCAATTTATCTTCTATAAGTTCCTCCACATCTGATTGGGTCAAACTGTCAAAATTATATTTGCGGCTCACATTGATAAACAAACCGTTCCATTTGATAAACGGACCGAAACGTCCTGTGCCCTTTTGCACACCTTCTCCTTTGTATGTTGCTATAGGCGCATCGGCCTTCACTTTTTCATCTATCAGTTCCTTAGCGCGTTCAATAGAAAGGTCGAGTGGGTCTTCTCCCCGCGGAAGCGAAATAAATACACTGCCGTGACGCACATAAGGTCCAAAACGCCCATTGTTAACCTCTACTTCTTCGTCTTTATAGGTTCCTAAGTTTTTCGGAAGTAAAAATAAGTTCAGCGCATCTTCCAAAGTGATATTTCCGATATTCTGATCGGTCATAAGACTTGCAAATTTTTTATCTTCATCATCGGCTTCACCAATCTGCACCATCGGACCAAATTTTCCCAAACGCACGCTCACTTGTCTGCCCGACTTAGGATCTTTCCCCAGTATGCGCTCTCCGCTTTCACGTTCGGCATTGGCCTCAACTTCTTTAACATTCGGATGGAAATGATCGTAGAACTCCTGCATCATCTTCGCCCAATTGACATTTCCCTCGGCGATTTCATCAAAATCTTGTTCTACCTTTGCAGTAAAATTGTAATCGAGTATATTTTCAAAATTCTTTACCAAGAAATCCGTAACGATAGTCCCAATGTCGGTCGGAACCAATTTCCCTTTATCTGAACCGGTATTTTCTTTAAGTTGCTTCTCATCTATTTTACCAGATGCAAATACAAGCTGCGTATAATTTCTTTCTTGACCTTCTAGATTGCCTTTCTCGACATAAGTCCTGTTGATAATCGTAGAGATCGTCGGCGCATAGGTTGACGGGCGGCCAATACCTAATTCCTCGAGTTTTTTAACCAACGACGCTTCCGTATAACGAGACGCTGCCCTTGAATACCTTTCGGTTGCAGTGATCGAGTTGTTTGCCAATTTTTCGTTTACCTTCATTGCCGGAAGCATTCCTTCTTGTTCTTCGTCGTCATCGTCATGTCCTTCCAGGTATACTTTTAAAAAACCCTCAAACAGTAGAACTTCTCCTGATGCGGTGAAAATTTCTGCGTGGTTGTTCGCTTCGATCTTCACGTTGGTCCTTTCAAGTTCGGCATCGCTCATTTGTGAAGCCAATGTTCTTTTCCAAATCAAATCATACAATCGCGCCTGATCTCTGTCGATATTAACAGTATGGCGCGACATATCCGTTGGCCGTATCGCCTCGTGTGCTTCTTGTGCGCCTTTGCTTTTGGTCACGAATGTTCGTGGTTTGCTGAACTCCTTACCGTAAGATTTAGTAATTTCCGCCGCAGCTGCACCCATCGCTTCCTGGGAAAGGTTGACACTGTCGGTTCTCATATAGGTGATAAGTCCGGCTTCGTAAAGGCGCTGTGCCAATTGCATTGTAATTCCTACCGGCAGATATAGTTTACGCGCCGCTTCCTGCTGCAAAGTCGACGTTGTAAAAGGCGCTGCAGGCGATTTTTTGGCCGGCTTGGTTTCAATATCCGAAACCTTATACTGTGATCCGAGGTTCTTGTTTAAAAAATCCTCAGCTTCTTTCTTCGTACTGAAATTCTTTGGCAGTTTCGCCTTAAAAGATCTTCCGGCTTCATTGGTGAATTCGGCTGTAACAGAATAAGTCGCAACCGAATTGAAATTCTGTATTTCCCTTTCACGTTCAACAATCAATCGCACGGCAACCGATTGTACGCGACCCGCCGACAAACCGCCTTTGACTTTTCTCCACAATACCGGAGACAATTCATAACCCACCAAACGATCCAATACACGTCGCGCCTGCTGGGCATTGACGAGATTATAGTTGATTTCGCGCGGGTTGTCTATTGCCTTAAGTATCGCCGATTTTGTGATTTCATGAAAAACAATCCTTTTCGTCTTACTCTTATCCAGCTTGAGTTCTTCGGCCAAATGCCAAGAGATTGCTTCTCCTTCTCGATCCTCATCGGAAGCAAGCCATACCATTTCAGCGTTTTTCGATAAGGTTTTGAGTTTAGCGACCAACGCCTTTTTATCGGGCGACACTTCATATTTCGGTGTAAAGCCATTTTCAACATCTACTCCGATTTCTTTGGAAGGCAAATCGGCAATATGCCCGTAACTCGACTCTACTTGATAATCACTTCCGAGAAATTTTTCGATTGTTTTTGCCTTCGCAGGCGACTCCACTATCACTAAATTCTTTGCCATATCGCATATATTTGTTCGCAAAAGTAGCTGTTTTTTTTAAATATAGTTTAATTGGGCGAAATTAAGAGCCGTTCATCGAAAACTGCGAGCGGGTGATTTGTGCTGTCTCAACAAACAAAATTTTATTTCACCTGAGGCGGAATCGCTTAATGGTTCCTATTCAAAACCGATTATGACTCTGTAAAATTTCAAAATTTAAACTAGCAGAAAATCTGGTTGTAAAACAATGTTAAATCTTAGTCTGCCATCTTGTCAGCAACAGCTATTTTACGTTATATTTGCTGACTGAATTTTTGTGATGGAAAAGATAATTGAAGAAACTAAACAAGGGGAAAGACTGAACCTTAAAACTAAGCCCGAAAACAAGAAAAAGCTTTTTATCGAAAGTTATGGCTGTGCGATGAATTTTTCCGATAGTGAAATTGTCGCTTCGATTTTATCTGAGAACGGATTTAACACCACTCAGATTCTAGAGGAAGCCGACCTAGTTCTCGTAAACACCTGCTCCATCCGCGACAAAGCCGAACAAACCATCCGCAAACGACTTGAAAAATACAACGCGGTCAAAAAACGAACCAACCCGAAAATGAAAGTTGGCGTCTTGGGCTGCATGGCCGAACGTCTCAAAAGTAAATTTCTCGAGGAAGAAAAGATCGTCGATCTCGTCGTTGGGCCAGATGCTTATAAAGATTTACCCAACCTGCTTGCAGAAGTTGAACAAGGCCGCGATGCCATCAACGTCATCCTGTCAAAAGACGAAACCTATGGCGACATATCTCCTGTCCGACTCATGAGCAACGGTATCACGGCGCTAGTGTCGATCACGCGGGGTTGTGATAATATGTGCACGTTTTGTGTCGTCCCATTTACACGTGGGCGCGAACGCAGTAGAGAACCGCAGAGCATCATAAGGGAAATTCAGGATTTGTGGGACAATGGCTATAAGGAAATCACGTTGCTTGGGCAGAATGTGGATAGTTTTTTATGGTATGGAGGCGGACTTAAGAAAGATTTCGAACAAGCATCAGATATGCAAAAAGCGACCGCTGTGGGGTTTGATCAACTACTCGAAATGGTCGCTATAACGTTTCCAAAAATGCGTGTTCGTTTTTCAACCTCAAATCCGCAGGACATGCACGAAAGCGTTTTGCACGTAATCGCAAAACACCCGAACATCTGTAACCATATTCACTTACCGGTTCAATCGGGAAGCGACCGCATTTTAAAGGAAATGAATCGTCTGCATTCGCGAGCAGAATATATGGCGCTCATCGCCAAGATCAACACCATTATTCCAAATTGTGGAATTACACAAGATATGATTGCCGGTTTTCCGACTGAAACAGAAGCGGACCATCAGGAAACATTGAGTTTGATGGAACACGTAAAATATATGTTTGGCTATATGTACTCTTATTCGGAGCGCCCCGGAACTTTAGCAGGACGCAAAATGGAAGACGATGTCACCGAAGAAACCAAGCTGCGCCGGCTTCAGGAAATCGTTGAATTACAGCGACAACACAGCGCATTTCGCACCCGTGAGTTTTTAGGACAGACTGTTGAAGTTTTGGTCGAAAAAGCGTCCAAAAGATCTGTAAACGATTGGTCGGGAAGGAATTCGCAAAGCCTAACGGTCGTATTCCCGAAAGAAAATTATACCGTTGGCGATTTTGTCAACGTTCAAATAACCGATTGTACGAGTGGAACATTGATTGGAAAAGCAGTGGGCTTCAGCGAAATGAATTAAATTCCGATGAAAAAAAATACAATCCTCTCTACCTTTTTATTTATAACCGCAGCTGAAGATCAAATGGTGCCGATTTCCATTAATTTTTAACATCAAAAAATTGTAACTATGGAAAGTGTACAAGCCATAAAGCAAAGGTTCGAAATTATCGGGAATGACCCGAAACTCAACCGCGCTATCGAAAAAGCGATTCAGGTCGCACCGACTGACATTACGGTACTCGTAATCGGCGAAAGCGGCGTCGGAAAAGAAAGCGTCCCAAGAATCATTCATTCACTCTCGCATCGCAAACACGGGAAATATATCGCCGTCAATTGCGGCGCAATTCCCGAAGGAACGATAGACAGTGAACTTTTTGGACACGAAAAAGGGGCATTTACCGGGGCAACAGGAACACGTGAAGGTTACTTTGAAGTGGCTGATGGCGGTACGATTTTTCTTGATGAAGTGGGCGAACTGCCCTTAACAACACAAGTGCGATTACTCCGTGTACTCGAAAATGGAGAATTTATTAAAGTCGGTTCTTCGCAAGTTCAAAAAACCAACGTGAGAATTGTTGCTGCCACCAATATCAACCTGTTTGACGCGATTGAAAAAGGAAAGTTCCGCGAGGATCTATATTATCGTTTGAGCACGGTGGATATATTACTGCCACCTTTGCGCGACCGAAAAGACGACATCCATTTACTCTTTAGAAAATTTGCCGCCGATTTTGCACATAAATACAAAATGCCGCCGCTGAAACTCGACGATAGCGCCATTCAGGTTTTGCAGAAATTTAGATGGAGCGGCAATATCCGCCAGTTGCGCAACGTTGCCGAACAGATATCAGTACTCGAAACCAACCGCGATATTACAGCTGCCATTTTGCAATCTTACTTACCGACGGAAGGAAGCAATTTGCCATCGGTGATCAAGGACAAAAAATCGGAAAGCGACTTTAGTACCGAACGCGATATTTTATACAAAGTGCTTTTTGATATGAAAAGCGATTTGAACGACCTCAAAAAATTAACACTCGAATTGATGAAAAACGGCGTTTCCAAAACCCAGGAAATCAATCCGAATCTGATTCAAAAAATATATGGCTCCAAAGAAGGCGAGAGTGAAATTGCCTTTGAGGAACAGCCTAGCACCTCAGTTATTAGCTCTCATAATGACAATGACGATTTTGAGGAAAATGACGACAACTATCTTTTTGCCGAAACCGTTGAAGAAGAGGAAGTCCTCAAACTCGAACAGAAGGAAATCGAACTCATCAAAAAATCGCTCGACAGACATAAGGGAAAACGCAAAGCTGCAGCGGATGAACTTGGGATTTCGGAGCGCACCTTATATAGAAAGATCAAGCAGTTTGATTTGTAATCGCGCCATTTAATCATTGAAAACAATACCTTTGACCTTTTAAAATCTGGAATGAAACATCTATCATATATTTTTGCTTTGTTGTCGCTACTGATATTCAACAGTTGCTCAGTCTACAACTTTACCGGAACCGGTAAAATAGACGCCAACACTTTTCAAGTCAATTATTTCCAGAACAATGCGCCATTGATCGAACCCGGAATCGAACGGATTTTTACACAACGACTCCAAAACCTCATACAAAATCAAACTAATTTGAGTCTGACGAACTCAGGCGGCGATTTGGTTTACGAAGGTGAGATAGTTGATTACCGCGTCATGCCGACAACGGCAACGGCCGATATCCGCGCAGCCCAGAACAAGCTCACGATTGTAATTAATGTTCGTTTTACAAATAAAAAGAAAGAAGCCGATTACTTTGAAAAGCGTTTTTCTTTTTTCCACGATTTCCCTGCCGACGAACAATTGGTTGGCACAAGGCTCAGCACTGCACTTGATGAGATCTTCGAAAGAATTACACAAGATATTTTTAATGAATCATTGGCAAAGTGGTAAAATAAGTCGCCGTTTTATTATATTTGAACCTGATTAAAAAAAATTTACCTTGAACGTAAGCGAATACACTTATCTGATGAACCAACCCGACGCCGTCCAAGAGCAGCAAACCGTGGTCTTGGAAAAAATCGTTCAGGAATTCCCTTATTTTCAAAGCGCCCGGGCATTATACCTCAAAGGGCTATACAATCAGAACAGCTTCAAATACAATTATGCCTTAAAGATTACAGCCGCGCATACCACCGATAGAAGCGTTTTATTCGATTTCATTACTTCGGACAGTTTTACTTCCATCCAAAAAAATGCTGAGCAAAATGATGTTGCCGCACCGCAGGAAATTAGGGTAGCCGAGAGCGAATTTGTTGTCGATTCCCCTAGATTAGAACTGCGCGAAAACACACTTGAACAGTCGATCGCCGCATCTATTAAGGAAGCTGCACCCGCAGTTGAAAAAGCCGCAACCGAAGAAGATCCAATTGGTGCAGAGCCAACGGCTGGAATCGATACGTCATTTGAAGATGCCTTTCCTGAGTTCGTGGCAGTTGACGAGCAAATAATTGAAAGTGTAGAGAATACAGAAACCGAACAAGCAACTCCGGATAATATTACTGAAAAGCTCGAGATTGGTAAACCGCTCGATTTTCAGCACGATGAAAAACACTCATTCCAGGAGTGGCTGCAACTTTCCAAACTCAAACCCATTGTCCGCGACGAAGAAAATACCGAAACCGAACTGCCTTCAGAAGTAAATTTCGAGAAGCAAAAAAAAAATGAACTAATTGACAAGTTCATTGAAACCAGCCCGAAAATTCCACAACTCAAACACGATATGCCGCTTCCCGCAGCATTCTATGAACCCAGCAAAGCCGATAATTCTTTCCTCATGACAGAGACGCTCGCACGGGTTTACCTCGAACAAAAGAAATATCAAAAGGCAATTCAGGCCTATGAAATTTTAATTTTGAAATATCCGGAAAAAAGTAGTTTCTTTGCAGACCGAATTTTAGATATAAAAAATTTACAACAAAATAATACGTAACAATGAGCACATTTTCAATTTTTTTAGTTCTGATCACAATTGTTTGTTTCCTGCTAATCATCGTAATCATGGTACAAAATCCTAAAGGTGGCGGGTTGTCTTCTTCTTTGGGCGGATCACAGATGATGGGTGGCGTCCAAAAAACCACCGACTTCCTTGACAAAAGCACCTGGACACTCGCAACGATACTGATTGTATTGATCTTATTGTCGAGCATCAGCTTTACCGGTGCCTTGAATGATAACGAATCTAAAATTATTGATACTAGCGAAACGGGCGCACCAAAAACAGCTACGCCAATAGAAACGCAACCAGCTGCAGCAACTCCTGCAACTGGAACAGAAGCTCCCACGACAACAGAAGCGGTAACCACCGAACCAGCTACTGCAGAACCTGCACAGAAATAATCCCGAAATATTTCATATCAAATGCCAGCTTGTCAATGCTGGCATTTTTTTTAAGCAAGATTGTCAGTTTTCACGCCATGGCACAATTTCTGACAACCGCGGAACAATAAAAATTAATTAATCACAATTAAAAGAATATTACTATGGCTTTAAACATCAGACCACTTTCAGACCGTGTTCTTATCGAACCTGTGGCCGCTGAAACCCAAACCGCATCAGGAATTTTCATTCCCGATACCGCAAAAGAAAAACCTCAAAAAGGAACTGTTGTCGCTGTCGGAAACGGCACTTTGGAACATACTATGACAGTTAAAGTTGGCGATACCGTTCTCTACGGAAAATACGCCGGTACTGAACTCAAACTCGAAGGGAAAGATTATCTGATTATGCGTGAAGACGATATCCTCGCGATTATCTAAACCGAACATCGAAAAGAAAAAATAAAATTTAATAATAAAATAAAAATGGCAAAAGATATAAAATTTGATATTGAAGCGCGCGACGGACTCAAACGCGGCGTTGATGCATTAGCCAATGCGGTAAAAGTAACTTTAGGTCCTAAAGGCCGTAACGTGATTATCGGGAAATCATTCGGCGGACCGACCGTTACCAAAGATGGCGTTACCGTGGCAAAAGAAATAGAATTGCAGGATGCTCTTGAAAACATGGGCGCTCAAATGGTAAAAGAAGTCGCTTCAAAAACCAATGACTTGGCCGGAGATGGAACTACTACAGCAACTGTTTTAGCACAGGCAATCGTAAAAGAAGGTCTAAAAAACGTTGCTGCGGGAGCCAATCCAATGGATTTGAAAAGAGGTATCGACAAAGCCGTGGAAGCAATTGTTGCAGATTTGGGTAAACAAGCGAAAGTAGTAGGTAGCGATTCAGAGAAGATCAAGCAGATTGCATCGATTTCAGCAAATAATGACGAAGTCATCGGAGACCTGATTGCCAAAGCATTTGCAAAGGTGGGTAAAGAAGGTGTTATCACTGTTGAAGAAGCCAAAGGAACCGACACTTATGTTGACGTAGTGGAAGGTATGCAGTTCGATAGAGGTTATCTCTCTCCCTATTTCGTAACCAATCCTGAAAAGATGGAAGCGGAACTTGAAAATCCTTACATCCTTTTATACGATAAAAAAGTATCTTCTCTAAAAGAATTGCTTCCGGTTTTAGAGCCGGTTGCACAATCAGGAAAGCCGTTATTGATCATTGCAGAAGATGTAGATGGCGAAGCTTTATCGACTCTTGTGGTAAATAAATTGCGCGGCGCTCTTAAGATCGCTGCCGTAAAAGCACCCGGATTTGGTGACAGAAGAAAAGCGATGCTCGAAGATATCGCCATCCTCACCGGGGGAACCGTAATTTCTGAAGAAAGAGGTTTTACTTTGGAAAATGCGACGATTGAAATGTTGGGTAGCGCGAAGAGAGTAAGTATCGACAAAGACAGTACGACAATTGTGAGCGGTGCCGGCGAAGCCGATATGATCAAAAACCGTGTCGGACAAATCAAGGGCCAGATGGAAACTACCACTTCCGATTATGATCGTGAGAAATTGCAAGAGCGTTTGGCCAAATTGGCTGGCGGCGTTGCAGTACTTTATGTTGGAGCCGCTTCTGAAGTAGAGATGAAAGAGAAAAAAGACCGTGTTGACGACGCGCTTCATGCAACTCGTGCCGCGGTAGAAGAAGGAATCGTTGCCGGTGGCGGTGTTGCTTTATTGAGAGCAAAGAATGTCCTAAAAGACCTAAAAGCCGACAATGCCGATGAAGCAACTGGAATCCAGATTATCTCTCGTGCTGTTGAATCTCCATTGCGTACGATTGTCGAAAATGCAGGCCTCGAAGGTTCTGTCGTTGTAGCGAAAGTAGCAGAAGGATCGGGAGATTACGGTTATAATGCGAAGACTGACGAATACGTAGACATGCTCTCGGCAGGAATTATTGATCCTAAGAAAGTGACCCGAGTGGCTTTGGAAAATGCAGCTTCTGTTGCAGGAATGATTCTCACGACAGAATGCGCTTTGGTAGACATCAAAGAGGAAAATAGCGGTGGAAACCCGATGGGTGGCGGAATGCCGGGAATGATGTAAATCTGAAATCCAATTATAAAAAAATCCGAAGTTCATGGCTTCGGATTTTTTTTGTTTATTCTTTATCGATTGCCGGTTTTGGTTTCTTAACGAGTTTCATGATAACCGGTAATGTCGAAATCAAGATGATAATAATAATGATATATTCGATATGATGCTTGAGATCGATACCAAATTCCTTGAGGAACATTCCATATAAATAGTGTCCAGCAAATACCAAAACAAATGACCATAAGAAAGAACTCACGATGTTATAAAACATGAACTTCTTTTTGTCCATTGATACTATTCCCGCAATGATTGGCGCAAAGGTTCTGAAAACAGGAAGGAAACGCGCAAAGATGATTGCCTTTCCGCCATATTTTTCAAAAAAATCTTTTGACTGCAACAGGTATTTTTTCTTAAACCAAAAGGTGTCTTCTTTGCGAAACAAATAATAACCGCTTTTAGCACCAAACCAATAACCGGTCATATTGCCAAAAATACCCGAAATGGCAATAGACAGCGCGAGCAACGTCACATTTAGCACATCACTTTCGATATGCATAACATTTTGTACCAAATCGCGACTGTAAATTCCTGCGAGGAAAAGCAGACTGTCACCAGGCAGAAAAAAACCGGCAAACAAACCCGTCTCGGCAAAAACAATGAAAATAACAATATATAAACCTAACTGGATTCCTCCGACTTCTAAAGTGATGTAAAATTCGGGGTTCAATAATTGGGTCCAGTCGAAATTATTCATAAGGTTACAGGGTTATTTTTGAGTGTGTGAAAGTAAGAATAATTTACCTTAACCACAATTTATTACTTCAAGTTTTAGGTTTTATTAACGGTTTAGAAAACCTAGAAACACCTATCAATATTAACAAATGCAAAGATGTTTCTACAATTTATCAAGAGCGCATTGCCGAATTACTTTCGATCATATTTACAACAGTGATGTAAATTTTCATAATCTAGGTCGGTCGCCTTTGTTTCTTCAGAATCATGTCCGAGTTTTGCAACGGCCTTTTTAACATCGGCCGGCGAAGTTTTTTCTTCATTGAGAATAAGGCTGAGTTGCTGTGTCTCAATAGACCAATCCGCTGATTTAACGCCATTCACACTAAAAGCCGCTTTTTCAATTCGTTTTTTACATTGTTCACAATTACCACTTACTAGTATGGTGTGTTTTGCATTCTTGCTTTTTTGCTGTGCCTGCGCAGAAATTCCGAAAGTCAGCAACAGGATGATGATGATATTTTTCATGTTATTTATTTAATTTGTTATTTAATTTTAAAACGCAGTCCGGCATAATACATCTGCCCGAAAACCGGAGCATATACGATAGAACTGTCAAAAGTATTGCCAAACGGATTTTCATTGCCTAAAATGGCACGATCCTGCCTGTAATTTCCAATATTTTCTCCACCGATATACACTTCAAAGGTAGACGAAAATGTACGCGTAACCTGAGCATTCATAACTGCAAACGAAGGTGAAAATTCCGGAAGCCTGTCAACTGCAGGATTAGTTCGCGTGTTAGGCAACTGTTGCGGTCCTAACCAATTAAGGGTGTAATCGAATTTCCACTGCCTGCCCTTTTCGATTATGTGCGTGGCATACGCCAAATTTGCAAAAAAACGGTGCTTTGCCTGCAATGGCCTTTGAAAGTCTCCAGACAAATAATTGCTGCCTATATCATAATATTTATAAGCGGTTCGCAAATCAAAATGCTTTAGAATCTCCACGTTGAATTCTATCTGCAAGCTATTGGCATATGATTTTCCGTTGTAAAATAAAACTTGCTGCGGACTCTGCATCACATCAACGATCGCCTGCTTTTGAAAATCGGTTCGATAAAAATCAACTCCTACATCGGCATTCTTGCCTAACAACAAAAATTTCTGTCCGAAACCGACACCATAGTTCCACGCAATTTCAGGATCAAGTCCGTAAATCTTTCCTCCATTACCCAAAATATCGAACGTTCTTGAACTCGCGAACAACTGCTGGTTCTCGGCAAAAATATTAGCCGCACGTTTGCCCCTTCCCGCCGAAAAACGCAATACACCTTTTTCCCACGGATTGTATCGCAAGTGCAATCTCGGTGTTGCAAAAAAACCAAGACGATTGTGGTAATCAGCCCTTCCGCCTAGAATCATACTGAAATCATCTCCGTTATCATAGGTGTACTCGAAAAATCCGCCCACCGAATTGTCGGTCCTGCTATAGTCGGTTAGGTTTACAAATTCGCTGTAATTGTCGTATGTGAAATTGAGTCCCGTTGCGAATTTATGCATCGTGTTGTTGATGATCGAATTGAAAATCAGGTTCGAATAAAAACTGTCCTGCCGAATATCATACCGATTGAAACCGAAATAAGAATCTTGGTTGTGCGCCGTAAATGCATTTTGGAAACCGATGCTTTGGTAAGGCATATCCTTGAAAACATATCCAACTTTTGTAGCCACATCAAAGCGTTGCGTATTGATTTCAGAACCCCATTTGTTAAAAGTAAATTTGTCGCGTTTGGGCTCAAATCCTACTTCTCCCGCCTGTTTCTCATCATTCAAATACCTGAAATTAATAAAGCTTACCCAGCCTTTTTCGGCATTATAATATTGGTAGCGATTCATGATATTAACCTGTTTTGCCAGCGGATTATCGAGAAATCCGTCGTCGTTCATGTCGTTTTTGGAGAGTCGCGTATTGCAATGAAGAAATAGGCTACTACTCCATTTGTCCGACAACTTGCGATTGAAGTGCGTGTTGAGTTCGAACCGCGAATCGGTCGAACCATAAACATTCAGAAAGAATGGAATGTCATTTGTCGGTTTGATGAGCTCGGTGTTAATCTGGCCCGAAATACTTTCAAAACCATTGACAACCGAACCCGCTCCTTTGGTGATCTGAATACTTTCAACCCAGGTTCCTGGCGTAAAGGAAAGCCCATATGCCTGCGAAGCGCCGCGAACTGACGGAATATTCTCCTCAGTAATCATAAGGTACGGACTCGTTAGGCCCAGCATTTTTATCTGCTTAGTGCCGGTGAGCGCATCTGAAAAATTGACATCAATCGACGGATTGGTTTCGAAACTTTCGGCAAGGTTGCAACAAGCCGCTTTGAGAAGCTCCTTACTTGTCATTACAGCGGTATTTGCAGTAATGGTATATGATTTTCTAATGGATTTACGGCTGGCTTCGACCTCGACAGTTTTGAGCGAATCTACCTTGGGTAATTCCTGCGCAGACAGAAAAGCACCGAAAAACAGCAATAAAAGCGTTATATGTAGTTTTTGCATAAGATAATTTTAATGTTAAAGAAATTCCGCTGTCGCGGTTTTGACCTTACATTAAAATTTGTCGTAGAAAATGTATTGCGAATACAATTTAAAAAGTGGTGGCGCATGGGAATCGCAATAATACGAAAGGTTGGAATTGCCTTTAAAATCGACAGTAGCTTCAAAAGGCAACGGTTTCCATTGTACTATCGGAACTGTAACAGCCGTTTGAAGTGCGAAGGATTTGACGATGGTATTGTCAGAATTTTTCTGAAAATGAACAACCTTACTTTTGCAGCAATGCATTTTTTTCTTTGCGATGCCACAACAGCCCTTTTCAGCAGCTGCGAAAACGGCCTTTAAAGAAACCGAAGCGATTGAATCCCCGCAGTAATGCACATTAAAGGCCAAGCCCGTGTTGGAAACCAACAAAAGGAAAACCAATAATATTGAAGTGCACTTTTTGACCCTAACGTTAGCGAACTGACGAAGTAAATTCATAGCGCAAAATTATTCAAAAAAGGGATAGCAAAAGCTAAAGAACTGTTATTTTTTAGTGAGTCTTTGATAATAAAACGCTGGAACGAACAGCAGTAAGAACAACGGCTGAATCAAAAAGCGCCTTACATAAAACAACATAAAATTATTACTGCTGTCGGAAAAGTAAAGCAGTGAAAAGAAAGCGGCAATCAAAATCACATAAAGAATCAAATACAGCACACCTGTAAATTTCAGCAACCCGATATCTGCAAACAGCACATATATCATCCCAAACGAAATAATCGAATTAAGGAAATAGCGGAAAGTCATTGCACAAAACAAAGCCTCCGTTTCAAACGCGGGAAAAGCGAGATTAAAGTAGTCGCCTTTGAAATAATCTGAAAAAGGATCGTAAAATAGATCACTTTCAAAAGCGCGCACCAATGCCAGCAGTAAAACCAAAAATATGGCAGACAGCAGCCTGGCTTTATTGTCTAGGAGTTTGCGCAGCATAGTGAGAGAATTTATTGACCCAAATGATCCATAGGAAAAATACAACACCATAAATAAATAACGGAAAAATAACACCATGCAGCAGGTTTTCCTGTTCGGGATAATGCAAAAGCGCAATACTCAAGAGCGCGATGCGGGTAACATTCAGAATATGGATCAGTACGATGCCAATGCCGATAAACGCAAGCGTATGTTTTATTTTTCCCTTGAAAGCGACGATAAATGCCGTAAAGAGAATCATGACACTAATGGCATTGCATCCTTCCACAATCCGCGCAACATAAACATTTTCAACATATAGTTTTATCGCAGGCTGGCTATTGTGCACCATAAGTTGGCCATTGTAATTAATGAAAAGCAACAGCTGCCGCACCTGACTGGCGACGATTTGCGTAAAGCCATCGACTTCTAAAACCAGCAAATTGTCAAATTGCTTGAGATACAATTTGTAAATCAGCGTGAGTCCGGCATACGCCCCAAAAAACCGAAATAGGAAGATAAAAAACGGGCGGTATTGCCTGAAGTAAGTTTTCAATTATTCTTTTTTAACAAATTTATATAATTTAAAATGCTGTGCAAGGTTTACTTTTGCAAAAAAAATACCATGACATTCGAAGCATTACAACCCAAAGTACAAGCAATTGTACAGCAAAATAACGTCGAAAGGGATGAAAAATTACGCCAAGTTTGCAGCTTGCTCAAAGACAATGTAGATTACTATGACTGGGTTGGGTTTTATTTTCGCAACGGTCAAAAGGAAGAATTGATTCTCGGTCCTTATGTTGGCGCACCTACAGATCACACCATCATTCCATTTGGGAAAGGCATCTGCGGCCAGGTGGCGGTTTCCAATCAAAATTTTGTGGTTCCCGATGTCCAAGCGCAAGATAATTATATCGCCTGCAGTTTTACTGTGAAGTCCGAAATCGTGGTTCCTCTTTTTATCGATGGCGAGAATATCGGGCAGATCGACATCGATTCCAATGTACTTGATCCGTTTACGGAAGCCGATGAAAGGTTTTTAGAATTTGTCAACGCAACGGTTTCGGAATTGTTTTAGAAGCATAATCCTGCTTTACACTGCAATCTTTTTTCGGTAAAAACCTCAAAAAGGATTTCCGTTGCAATCAGGGCTAGGCTTTCCAAATATATTCAAAACCATTCTTCAATTCCCTTGTATTTCCCAAAAATAAATTTACCTTTGCACACGAATTAAGAAAATCTTGATTCATACATAATAATCATTTAAATAATATTTGCATGTACTTAACATCAGAAGTAAAAGCTGAAATCTTCGCTAAACACGGAGGAAACGCAACAAACACAGGTAAATCAGAAAGCCAGATCGCTTTGTTCACATTTAGGATCAACCACTTGACCGAGCACTTGAAAAAAAATCGTCACGATTACAACACCGAGCGTTCATTGGTAAAATTGGTTGGTAAAAGAAGAAGCCTTCTTGACTACCTCAAGAAAACGGAAATCAACAGATACCGTGAGATTATCAAAGAATTGAATATTAGAAAATAATCAATACAGAAAGAGGTGCTCACGCGCCTCTTTTTTTTTATCATATTGCAGAAAAAAGTTTGGTTTTTCATTGGGTCACAACAACTACACAACAACTACAACACAACTACCCATTGTTTAATTAAGAGATTAAAAATTTATGATTCCACAATTGTTTGTAGAAAAAATCGATTTAGGAGATGGAAGAAGCATCTCAATCGAGACAGGACGTTTGGCGAAACAAGCCGACGGTTCTGTAGTAGTAAGAATTGGAAAAACTGTTATTTTAGGAACAGTTGTATCTTCCAGAAAAGCAAGTCCGGGTATAGACTTTCTGCCGTTAACGGTAGATTATCGCGAGAAATTTGCAGCAGCAGGACGTTTCCCTGGAGGTTTCTTCAAAAGAGAAGCACGCCCTAGCGACAACGAAGTATTGACCATGAGATTGGTTGACCGCGTATTGCGTCCGCTTTTCCCAAGTGATTACCATGCAGAAGTTCAGGTGATGATCCAGTTAATGTCTCATGACGATGAGGTGATGCCGGATGCATTGGCAGGTTTAGCCGCTTCAGCAGCGCTTGCCTTGTCTGACATTCCTTTTGAAACATTGATTTCAGAAGCGAGAGTGGGAAGAATTGATGGAAAATTCATCATCAACCCTTCACGCGCGCAATTGGAATTGTCAGATATCGACATGATGATTGGTGCTTCAACCGATTCTATCGCAATGGTAGAAGGCGAAATGAAAGAAATTTCAGAAGGCGAAATGTTAGAAGCTATCAAGTTTGCACACGAGCACATCAAAAACCAAATCGCTGCGCAAGAGCGTTTGCAGGCAGCTTTTGGAAAAAAAGAAGTTCGTACTTATGACACTGAAAAAACTGACGATGCTGTTTACGCTAAAGTAAAAGCGGCGGCTTATGATAAAATTTATGCAATTGCAAGCAAAGGTTCCGCAAAGCAAGAACGTTCGGCTGCATTTGATGTTGTAAAAGCAGAAGCCCAAGCCTTGTTTACAGAAGAAGAATATGCTGAAAACACAGATTTAGCAGGTTTAGTTGCGAAATATTTCTACAAAACCAACAAGGAAGCCGTTCGTAATGTGACCTTGGATTTAGGAACACGTCTTGACGGAAGAAAAACTACTGAGATCAGACCAATCTGGTGTGAAGTAGATTATTTACCATCCGTTCACGGTTCAGCATTGTTTACGCGTGGTGAAACTCAAGCATTGGCGACTGCAACTCTTGGAACTTCAAGAGAAGCAAACCAAATTGATTCGCCATCGGAACAAGGAGAAGAAAAATTCTATTTACATTATAATTTCCCGCCATTTTCTACAGGGGAAGCGCGTCCGTTAAGAGGAACTTCAAGAAGAGAAGTTGGTCACGGAAACTTGGCACAACGTGCGTTGAAAAACATGATTCCTGTTGAAAATCCTTACACAATCCGTATTGTTTCAGAAGTATTGGAATCTAACGGTTCGTCTTCAATGGCAACCGTTTGCGCTGGTACTTTAGCTTTGATGGATGCCGGCGTTCAAATGATCCGTCCAGTTTCTGGAATTGCAATGGGATTGATTACTGACGGAGATCGTTTCGCTGTGTTGTCTGATATTCTTGGTGATGAAGATCATTTGGGAGATATGGATTTCAAAGTAACGGGAACTTCCGAAGGTATCACAGCTTGTCAAATGGATATCAAAATTGACGGATTGAAATATGAAATCATGGAACAGGCTTTAGCCCAAGCCCGTGAAGGTCGTTTGCATATCCTTGGAAAACTGATTGAAACTCTCGATGCTCCAAGAACAGATGTCAAAGACCACGCTCCGAAAATCATCATGAGAACCATTCCTGGTGCTTTCATTGGCGCACTGATCGGACCTGGAGGGAAAGTA
>Ga0136636_10000005_pt1 | contig 90258 bp, 78 predicted proteins | sample AntDrymUQ8522106_2_FD_104653 | JGI IMG/M metagenome (GOLD analysis project Ga0136636, IMG submission 104653) | Polar desert sand microbial communities from Dry Valleys, Antarctica - metaG UQ852 (21.06) | ecosystem: Environmental > Terrestrial > Soil > Desert | place: Antarctica: Dry Valley... | reverse complement strand
TTTCTGGCGATGGAAAAGGCATTTAAAGTTTCGGGCTTAAAACCTGTCGACATCGATTACATCAATGTACATGGAACCGCAACGCCAAACAATGATCTTTCGGAAGGCCGCGCGATCATCCGGATTTTTGGGGAAAATAATGTCCCTGATTTCAGTTCGACCAAACCGTTTACCGGACATACACTGGCAGCAGCCGCTGCTATAGAAGCCGTTTACAGCGTGTTGGCAATCCGGAATAATGTGGTTTTTCCAAATCTCAATTTTAAGACGCCGATGGGGGAATTTGATCTGCTACCGCAAACAGTTTTAAAACACAAAAAAATCAACCACGTTTTGTCGAACTCGTTCGGATTTGGCGGGAATTGTTCGACTGTATTATTTTCAAGAAACTGATGGGAAAGACCTATATCAATGGCGTGGGTTGCATCTCGGCACAGAAAACCTTTGATACGGTTTTTTTGGAAGCAGCACTGTGGAACCAAACCGACAATGTACTGCCAGTTGAAGTTCCAGTATATAAAGATTTTATCACACCGGCAGCGATTCGTAGAATGGCCAAAGGTGTAAAGAACGGCATCGTAGCGTCGGCGTTGGCGATGCAGGAAGCAGGAATTGATAGTCCTGATGCCATTATTACCGGAACGGGCTTGGGTTGCACTGAGGATTCGGATAAATTTCTAAAGGCGATGATTGACAACAATGAAGAGTTTCTGACGCCAACGTCCTTTATCCAATCGACTCACAATACGGTAGGTTCACAGATCGCGTTGGGATTGCAGTGCAAGTCGTATAATTTTACATACGTCAATGCAGCAGTTTCGTTTGAATCGGCGCTGATCGATGCGAAATTGCAGTTCGACGAAAATGAAGCGAATACTATTCTGGTTGGCGGAATCGACGAGATGAGCGGTTATACCACATTACTATACAAGCTGGCAGGATTCATCAAAAAAGAAGAGGAAAATCCGTACACGGTTTTGGATTCCACGACCAAAGGCGTTGTCTATAGCGAAGGTGCGACTTTCTTTGTTTTGGAAGACCAAATAAAACCCACGACTTACGCTGAGGTTGTCGATGTAGAAATTTACAACCGACTTGACAGAAAAACCGTTGAGGCAAAAGCATTGGACTTTCTGAAGACCAACCGACTTGAAGTCTCAAATATCGATGCCTTGATCCTCGGATTCAATGGCGATATCGAGTATGATGGTTTTTATCGCGAATTGACCGAAAATAGTTTTTCCAACACGCCACAGTTGTATTACAAACACTTGTCGGGCGAATACAATACGGCATCCGCTTTCGGACTCTGGGTTGGATCAAAGATCTTAAAACAGCAAGAGATTCCGAAGATTTTGAAGGTCAATTTGGTTGAAAAGCCTACATTAAGAAAGATACTTTTATACAATCAATACAAAGGAACCGACCATAGTTTTACGCTGCTATCCGATGTTGAATCACAATAAAACCGCCATACTGTTTTTATCACTATTTGTTCTGCTGGCTCTGTTGAGCCTTTTTGCAGCTATTAGCGTTTGGTATTTTGTAGCAGCGGGCGTACTATGGTTTTTGGTGTCGCTGGTGGGTTCGTCTTTCATCTGGTCAAATTATCATGTAAAAGCTTATTGCAGCAATCCGTCGGAAACCCACAAAAATATCGCACTGACGTTTGATGACGGTCCGCATCCCGCAACGGTAAGCGTTCTCGAAGTCTTAAAGCGGCACAATGCTAAAGCTACTTTTTTCTGCATTGGGAAGCACATTGAACGGCATCCGGAAATTTTTCAGCAAATCATCACCGATGGACATTTGGTCGGAAATCATTCCTTCAGCCATTCGAGATTTTTTGATTTTCTTCGAAAAGACGGTGTAATTAGTGAAGTGGAATCAACGGATGCCATCATATTTAAAAATTCAGGGAAGAAACCGCAACTATTCAGACCGCCGTATGGAGTTACGAATCCGTCGATACGCAGAGCATTGGCGGTAACCAAACACAAAGTTATCGGTTGGAATATTCGTTCGCTGGACGGAATAATCAAAAACGAGAATATTGTTTTTAACAGAATTGTAAAGCGCATTTCTCCGGGCGGAATCGTACTTTTGCACGACACATCGATGTCGACCGTGCACGTACTGGAACGGTTATTGGTAACGCTGCGCGAAAAAAATTACAACGTTGTTCCGCTGGATCAACTTTTGAATATCAATGCTTATGAAAACTAGATTATTGCTGTTGCTGTGGGGAATTTTCGGACTGTCATCGATTGCCCAAGAACAAAAAATGACCGCCGCAGAAACTATTGCATTTAAACAAAATGTCAACGCTGTTTCCAACAAAATCAAGACATTGAGCAATGATTTCGTGCAATTCAAACACATGGATTTTTTGTCAAAAGACATCGAAACTTCTGGAAAAATGAGTTTCAAAGAACCCAATTTACTATTGTGGCAGTATAAGAAACCGTACAATTATTCGATTGTATTCAAGAATGGCAAAATCCTAATCAACGATGAAGGTAAAAAAAGCGCCGTAGATATCGGCAACAGTAAAATCTTTGCAAAACTCAACAAGCTCATCATTGGAAGCGTAAGCGGCAATTTGTTTGACGACAAAGAATTCGATATTTCGTATGTAAAAATTAAAGGCCAGAATGTTGCTAGATTGAACCCGAAAGATGCCGCATTGAAAAAATACATTCGTCAAATCGAACTGACTTTTGACAAGGAAGATTTCACAGTCACTCAGGTAAAATTGCTCGAATCAGCCGACGATTATACGCGAATTGTCCTTAAAAACAAAGTACTCAATGCAAAAATTGAAGATTCCTTTTTTAGCAATTAGTTTTTTTGTGCTGATTTCCTGCGCTTCGCATAAAGTCGTCGACGGATATACGAACAAAACTCCAGAAACAAAAGTTTACAACGCGCCGTATTTTTCAAATTTGGAAACCGATTATGTTTACAAGGCAAATATCACTATTTACGGGAATGAACTCACTGGAATCTTTATTGCCAAAAAAATCGATGAAGCGACGCATCGGGTCGTATTTACAACCGAGTTTGGGAACAAGTTGATTGACGTTGAGGTTTCGGAAAATGATTTTAAGGTCAACTCGATCGTATCGGAACTCGACCGGAAGATTGTCATCAACACGCTAGAAGCCGATTTCCGACTACTTTTAAGAAAACAGTATACCGTGCAGGAACAATTGGAAAACTTCGAAAACACGGTTTATATGTCGGTGGAAGGTAAACTTTTCAACTATGTCTTTACATCAAAGTCGGATGGAAAGCTTCTTAAAATTGTCCAAACTTCTGATCGAAAAGAGAAAATAAACCTTAGTTTTACTTCCGAAAATAATATTTTTGCGCAACGGATTCTGATTACACATCAGAATATCAAACTCAAAATAGAATTCAATTATTTCAAACCCTAACTAGTAATAGCATGATGAACAATACAAAACAGATTGTCAAAGGAATTTTTGTGGCCGCTTTGTCCTTTTTCGCCTTTTCACAGACCGCCGCTCAGGTCACTTTCAAACCCGGAATCAGAGCCGGGGCGAATTTCTCTCATTTTACAAAAGACGACTATCAGAACAATTATTATACAACATTTTATACCGATGAGTTCGGAAATCTAATTCCGGTAAATAATGCTAATCGCGCTGATTTTTCAACAAAAACCGATTTCTATGTGGGTTTCTATGGCGCGTTGAGGTTAACCAAACATTACACTTTGCAACCAGAGATAACTTATTCCAACCAAGGTTCATCTTATAAAGGAACGACTTTATACCCATACAATGGATACAATCCTGTGCCTGTAAATGTGTCGCATAAGATCAACGTTTCCTATCTTTCTGTAGCCATGGTCAATAAGTTTTATTTTAACGAAGGCTTGAATATTCACATTGGGCCAACCATTGATTTTGTCGTCGATAAAAATTATCCAGTGCAAAATGATGTCGATTTGGCTTTTACTTTAGGCGCCGGTTATGCCTTTAAGAATGGACTTGGAATAGAAGCGCGCGTTAAGAAAGGGATTGTTCCCGTGGTTGAGACAAATTCTTATTATGGCGACGGCGATCATACTAATGTAGTGTTTTCTTTGGGCGCAACTTATACATTTGATCTTAAGTAAGATGAAAAAACTGCTATTCATTACCGCAGTAACATGGTTAGGATTTACATACTCATATGCCCAAGTTACTTTCAAACCGGGTGTCAGGGCAGGTCTCAATTTCTCGAAGTTTACCAATACCGATGCGGATATGAAAACCGACTTCTACCTTGGCGCAACTTTGGCAATCAAGTTCGTGAAGTTCTACACTTTACAACCTGAGCTTACTTATTCGAGGCAGGGCGTAAAATTCACACAATATTCGTATAATTATGATGGTTCGGGTTTCGATCCGATTTTGCCTTCTGCACGAACTTCAAAAAGTTATTCGCTCGATTACCTGACGGTGGGCATTATCAATAAATTTACTTTCGGTAAAGGTTTCCAAGTAATGGTCGGTCCGTCGCTCGACTTTAAGGTAAATGATAATTTCTCGAGTTATTATACAGAACGACCTGAAGGATTTGACCTTTCTCTTGTCGCTGGAGTGGGTTATGCCTTTCCTAATGGATTGGCGATTGAAGCAAGAATCAAACAAGGGATTATCGATATCTTTGGGTACAATTTGTATGCGGATGAAGACAACTATTACGACAACAACGGTAATTATGACGATGTAATTTTAAACCAGGTAATCCAGCTTGGTGTTTCCTATACATTCGGAAAAAAATAGATAAAGATGCTTTTAAAAGACTTTTACAAAATTAAATCACTCGAAAAAAAAGACCAACTCCATGAGGCGGTGATTCTCGTTAATGAAAAGCACGATATTTTCAGCGGACATTTCCCCGGAAATCCTATCATGCCAGGCGTTTGTATGATGCAGATTATCAAAGAACTGACTGAGCAGATAACTGGTGAAACATTGATGATGCAGAGCTTATCCAACGTAAAGTTCATGGCGCTGATCAATCCCGAAGTCACACCCGAATTACGGCTCGAACTCGATATTACGCTTACCGATGAAGGTATGGTAAAAGTGAAAAACACTTCCTATTTTAACGAAACTACTGCATTAAAACTAAGCAGTATATATAAAACAGTATCATCATGAAACTTTTACTTCCCATATTGCTCTTCTTTTTTGCCAACCCTGAACTTTCTGAAGTACGGAAGATGTATACCGATGCAGCCAAATCGCAAAGCAATGCGCAAGCTTTTAGTGAAAAGTTGGCAAATGTATCAGACGACGATCCAAATAAAGTGTTAGTTGCCTATAAAGGCTGTGCACTTACTTTAAAATCTAAATTTTCCGGCGTGCTAACAGAGAAAATCAGTTTTATGAAAGAAGGTGCAAAATTGCTTGACGCATCGGTAGCAGCCGACCCCAACAATTTGGAAATAAGAATGATACGACTTAGTGTCCAGGAAAGTGTTCCAAGAATTGTAAATTATCGGGCCAATAAGAAGGAAGACAAAGCGTTATTATTGAAGAATTTCAAAGACAGTGGTGAACTCAAAGAGTATATCAGAAACTTCATCAATCAGTCAAAGAGCTTTACTCCAGCCGAAAAGAAAGCCTTAAAGTAGTCCGCAATGGATGTTTCTTTTGCCGAAATGGCGCGAATTACCCGCTGTAGAACTTGTATTATTGTCCCCACTTACAATAACTGCAACACATTAAAACGCGTCCTTGATTCGATTCTGGCCTATACTTCTGATATTATTGTGGTCAATGACGGTTCTAATGATCGCACAGCAGACATTTTAGCCAATTATCCACAGCTCACCCAAATACACCATCCGCAAAATTCTGGTAAGGGAACTGCTTTGCGCAACGGTTTCAAAAAAGCCATTGAAATGCAGTTCGATTATGCCATTACGATCGATTCCGACGGGCAGCATTTTGCCTCCGACATTCTCCAATTCATCGATGCAGTTGAAATGGAACCCGGCACGCTACTGATTGGCAACCGCAACATGTTACAGCCAGGCATTCCCAAAAAGAGCAGCTTTGGCAACCAGTTTTCAAATTTCTGGTTTTGGTTTGAGACGGGCATCCGCATGGAAGATACACAGTCGGGTTACCGTTTGTATCCGTTGCAGCGCATTCCACAGAAATATTGCACCAATAAATTTGAGTTTGAAATTGAGGTCATCGTACGATCGGCGTGGAAAGGGATTCCCGTAAAGAACATTCCGATACAAATATTATATGATCCCGCGGAGCGTGTTTCGCATTTCCGTCCTTTCAAAGATTTTACGCGAATTAGCATTCTCAATACCGTATTGGTCGTTATGGCGCTGTTTTATATTAAACCCAGGAATTTATCAAGGAGGCTAAAAAAAAAAGGAATTAAGAAATTTTTTCTAGAAAATATATTGGACAGCAGTGATTCCAATTCCGAAAAAGCGGCTTCCATCGCATTGGGAGTTTTCATCGGAATCGCGCCTTTTTGGGGTTTTCAAACCATAATTGTATTATTTCTTGCGGTATTTTTAAGGCTCAATAAGGTTATTTCTTTCGCGTTTTCAAATATCAGTTTTCCGCCATTTATTCCGTTTATTATTTATGCTTCGCTTCAAATCGGAAGCTTTTTTATTCCCGATCTGACTCCATTGCATTTTAACCGCTTGATAACGTTGTCCGACATTCAGCAGCATATTGCACAATATCTCGTCGGAAGTTTTATTTTAGCAACAGTTTTGTCTATAATTTTTGGACTTGTGGGTTATTTATTCTTATCCATTTTTAGTACTTTTAAAAATAAACAGCAGTAATGCAACAATTTTTCTTTGCCATTCATTCCTTTGTGAATCGACGGAAATTTCTTTCTGCTGCATTGTTTATGGCGTCATTTTTATTGTTCGGGTTTTTTGCTTCTCGTATTGGATTCAGTGAAGACATCACAAATCTGATTCCCTCGAACGAGAAGTCGGATATCACCGCGAAAGTAATCAAGCAAATGAACTTTGCCGACAAGATTTCGCTTGTTGTCACCACCGATAAGCACGGAACTCCCGAAGACCTGACCGCTTACGCCTCAGAATTGCTCGACAGCCTCGAAGGATCGGCCAAACCTTTTATAGGAAAAATTCAGGGCAGAATTGATGAAAAAAACATCCAGGAAACTTTTGATTTTCTGTACCAAAACTTACCGCTTTTCCTCGATGACGAAGACTATGCCGCGATTGCAGCAAAAATGGGCACTGACAGTATCGCGGCGATTGTAGACAAGGATTATAAGTCGCTCCTATCACCCGCTGGTATCGTTTCCAAAGATTTCATTCTTCAAGATCCATTGGGAATTTCTTTCATCGCGCTCAATAAACTACAACAGTTGAATGTTGGGGATAATTTCGGACTACAGAACGGATTTATCGTAACCAAGGATAATAAGAATCTGCTGCTTTTCATTACGCCAAAACTTCCTCCCAACGAAACCGATGGCAACACCTTGTTTATCAGTCTTCTCGAATCGGAGAAAAACAGCCTCAACGACAAATATAAGACAAAAGCCAAGATGAGCTATTTTGGTGCCACGCCCGTTGCCGTTGCCAATGCGACTCAGATAAAGGCCGATGTTCAAACTACTTCTCTAGTGGCGGCCATTACATTAATTTTAATTCTGGGGTTTTTTTACAGAAGTGTTGCGACGCCGATTCTGATTTTTATTCCATCATTGATCGGATACGCATTCGCATTGTCGGTTTTGTATTTTACGAAAGGCAGCATTTCTGCTATTTCACTTGGAATCAGTTCCATTTTACTCGGTGAAACCACCGATTATTCGATTTATGTACTCACGCATTTGAGAAACAACCGGAATATCAAACTGCTGTATAAGGACATTACCAAGCCGTTGATGATGTGCGGAATTACAACCGGAATTACGTTCCTGTGTTTATGGTTTGTTAAATCGGAAGCGCTCAAAGACCTCGGAATATTTGCAGCGTTAAGTGTTACCGCTACTGCGGTATTTTCACTTATACTGATTCCGTTGCTGTATAGAACCAACAGCAAGTTGCGCATTCCCGAAGTTAATGTGATCGACCGCCTCGGGGCTTATGCCTATCACAAAAATAAAGTTTTGATAGGTTTGCTCATGGCATTGATCGTGGCTAGTTTTTTCACCTATTCCAAAGTTACTTTCAACAACGATTTATCGGCGCTCAATTATGTTCCGTCCGAATTGAAGAAAGCCGAAAAACACCTGCAGGAAATTGCCGAAGGATCCACGAAATCATTATATCTAGGCGTTTACGGAGACAGTTATGAATCAGTTCTAGCCAACAACAGCGAGGTTTTCGCGACACTCGAAACGCAAAAACGAGCGGGACTCGTATCCAATTTCAGTTCGATTGGCGGAATGGTGCTGTCTCGGGCGGAACAACAACAGAAAATCGACGCGTGGCAGTCGTTTTGGAGCAGTTCCCGAAAGTCAGACCTCAAAGCAAAACTGATCGCAAGCGGAAAACCATACGGATTTAAGGATAATTCTTTCGCGGGCTTTTATGAAACACTCGACAAGCAATTTAACGCGATTCCAATTGCAGATTATGCGCAAGTGGGTTCGTTTTTCCTCGAAGAATTTATCTCCGAAAAAAACGGATTTTACACGATTTCTACCTTGGTTAAAGTGCCGCCTGATAAAAGGGACGAATTCGTCAACGAAATTAAAAAGCAACCGAATCTGGCCGTAATCGACCGACAGCAAACCAACGAGACTTTCCTCGGATCATTGAAAGAAAATTTCGAGAAGCTCGTCAATTATTCGTTTATAGCGATTTTCTTTCTTCTGCTTTTTGCGCTTCGGCGTATAGAACTTGTCATTGTGACGATTCTTCCAATTATGATAAGTTGGATATTGACTTCGGGGCTTATGGGGATGTTCGGACTCCAATTCAACATCATCAATATTATCGTTTGCACCTTAATTTTCGGAATTGGTGTGGATTACAGCATCTTCATGACGGCAGGTTTGCAAAAGGAACACACCTATGGCGGAAAAGAACTTCCAACGCACAGAACCTCAATACTGCTGTCTGTCGCAACGACCATATTGGGTATTGGCGTATTGGTATTCGCACAGCATCCCGCTTTAAGATCGATTGCACTGATTTCGCTGGTGGGGATTCTGTCGGCAGTTTTGATTACGTTTGTGTTGCAGCCACTGGTTTTTCGTTTTTTCGCTACTGCAAGAACCGAAAAGGGAAAAGCACCGTTTCAGATTTTGACACTATTGCACAGTATCGCATCGTTTTTATATTTTGGTTTCGGCGGACTCTTCTTTTCGCTAATGAGCCTCACTCTGCTCAGAATAGTGCCGTTTTCACATAAAACCAAACTCAGATGGTTCCGCTGGCATATGTCAAAATTGATGAAGTCGGTTTTATACACCAATTATTTTGTCTCTAAAAAGGTCATCAACGAACACAACGAAACGTTTGATAAACCAGCAGTGATTATCGCAAATCATACGTCTTTTCTCGATATCTTGGCGGTTGGAATGTTAAGTCCAAAAACCATTTATCTGGTTAGTGATTGGGTTTACAATTCGCCGGTTTTCGGTAAGGCAGTTCGGGCCGCTGGTTTTTATCCGGTATCTGAAGGTCTTGAGGGCGGCGTTGAACACTTGCGAAAAAAGGTCGAAGAAGGTTATTCTCTGATTGTTTATCCCGAAGGCACACGCTCAAAAAGCAATCACATCCAGCGTTTCCATAAAGGTGCCTTTTATTTGGCAGAATATTTTAACTTAGACATTATTCCCGTTGTCATCCATGGCAATTCGGAGGCGCTTCCGAAAGGCGATTTCATCATTTACAAGGCACCAATAACAGTAAATATTCTCGAAAGGATTACGCCAGAAGACAAGACGTTCGGGGAAAATTACGCGGAGCGCACCAAAAAAATGAGCGCATTCTTCAAAAATGAGTTCAACAAAATGCGCGACGCAATTGAAGGTCCCGAATACTTTCAGAAAACGATAATAAACAGTTTTGATTATAAAGAACCGATGATCATCAACGCGGTCAAAAAAGCGGTTGATGAAAATTTAAAAGGCTATTACAGTCTGAACAAATTCATTGGAGAGAAATCTAGAATCCTGCATATCGGCAATGATTACGGACAATTGGATGCGATGTTGTCACTTCAGCAGCCTCAACGGAAAATTATTTCTTTCATTGAGGATGAAGAAAAGCGATCGGTCGCCAAGACCAATTACATTGTAAAAATACGCAGCATCCAATATCTCGAAAGCCAAACTGAAATTGGTCCGGATGACTACGATATTGTCTTGATTTCAACTTGGGTTGCAACTTCCGAGCTCGGAAAACTTGTAAAATATGCCGATAATATTATCCTGTTCGGAAACGCGCAACTTCAGCCGGCAATCGTTAACTTTGGCTTCGCACCGGATTCGGCGCAGGAATCTGTAATCTCATTAAAAAAAAAGCATGAAAGCGCATTATGATGTGGTCATTATTGGAAGCGGATTAGGCGGCTTGGTCTCGGCAATCGTTCTTGCCATGGAAGGTTACAGTGTTTGCGTACTCGAAAAAAACAACCAATTTGGCGGAAACCTACAGACATTTGTTAGGGACAAGACCATTTTTGATACCGGAATCCATTACATCGGCGGACTCGGTGAGGGTGAAAATCTCTACAAATATTTTAAATACATCGGAATTATGGACCATTTGCGGCTCCATAAAATGGATGAAGATGGTTTTGACATTGTTTCGTTTGAGGACGACAACGAAGAATATCCACATGCGCAAGGTTACGAGAATTTCACCAATCAACTTGCCCAATTTTTTCCCGATGAACGGGAAGACATCGAAAAATATTGCGAGAAAGTTAAAGCGATTTGCGATACCTTTCCACTTTATAATCTGAAATGGGAAGGAAAATACGACAGCGAAATCCTCGGACTCAACGCTCAAAAAGTTATTGACGAAATCACCGATAATGAAAAATTGCGCGCAGTGCTCGCCGGGTCGAATTTCCTCTATGCTGGAATCAAAGGCAAGTCACCTTTCTATGTACACGCCTTATCGGTCAATTCTTATATACAAAGCGCTTGGCGTTGCATCAACGGCGGTAGCCAGATTACCAAACAGTTGATCAAACAATTAAAGAAGCACGGTGGGGAAGTTTATAAATATAAAGAAGTCATCGGATTTGTATCGGCCGAAAACAAGATTACTGCCGTAAAGATAAAGGACGGAAGCCTAATTTCGGGAGATAGGTTTATTTCCAATATGGATCCGAAAGCGACGTTGAAAATGGTGGGTGAAGAAAAATTCCGCAAGTCCTTTTACAACCGCGTCGACAGCCTTGAAGGCGGGGTTTCAGCATTTAGCCTTTATGTGGTTTTCAAACCCGAATCGTTTCCGTATATCAATCACAATTATTACCATTTCAAAAATAGTAGTGAAGTTTGGAATGCGCACGAATATAACGAGGAAAATTGGCCCAAAGCATATATGGCATCTATGAATGTTTCCAGACAAGATACCGTTTGGGCCGATGGAATGACCTTCATCACGTATATGAAATTTGAAGATACCCAACGTTGGGAAGGCACTTTCAATACGACCGCTGAAAAATCAGACCGCGGCGAAACGTATGAAGAGTTTAAAGCTCGGAAGGCGGAAAAGTTCTTGCAGGAGATTGAGATCAAATTCCCGGGAATCAGGGATTGCATACAATCGGTTTATACTTCGACGCCACTTTCCTATCGTGACTACATCGGTGGTTACAACGGCAATATGTATGGATATGTTAAAGATTCAGACAATCCGATGAAGACCTTTATCGCGAGCAAAACCAAACTCGATAATTTATACCTTACCGGACAAAGTATCAACATGCACGGCGTTTTGGGCGTGACCATTGGCGCAGTCCTAACGTGTTCCGAAATCCTTGGAAAAGAATACCTCGTTAATAAAATCAATAATTTTACGGAATCCCATGGTGGCGACAACGATTAAAATTACAGTATTTTCAGGACTTGCATTGTTGCTATTCTCTTGTGGTATTTCTAAGTCACTACAGCATCAGCCGCAACTGTTAGGATATAACAACGCCGTGCCACAGGTAAAAAAGCATTCGGCGACCCTATTTTCCTCAGGTCATAATTTTCTGCTTAAAAACAAACAACAACTGTGGGAATTGTATGCAGAAGGCGATCCGCTCGAAAGAGGGTTGGTTATCGGAAGTTTATCAGATTCCTTATTGAAAAAGCAGGAGCGGCTATTTTTCTCCAAAATTCAAGAACTCGTTCCGTCGACAGCAAAGCAAAAATTATTGCGCAACATTTTAAAATGGTATAACCGTAAATTGTATCTCAATGTTACCGATGAATACAAGACCGAAATTTACGGCCTCTCCCAATATGCTGCGCCCGATCTCGACAAAATAGCATCTCCATATCTGCGCAGTTTGTACTTACATGGCGCACACGATATTGGTCATGCACTTCAAGATGTAGCACTCGTGGGCTGTTCATCGTTTGCCGCCTGGGGTGAGAAATCGGAAGACGGAAACCTCCTATTAGGGCGCAACTTTGATTTTTATGCGGGCGACGATTTTGCCAAAGACAAGATAGTCGCGTTTATCCGACCCACACAAGGCTATCCTTTTATGATGGTCACCTGGGCGGGAATGATGGGCGCGGTTTCGGGAATGAATAACGAAGGGCTGACCGTCACGATCAATGCCGGAAAATCAAAAATCCCGTTGGTAGCTAAAACGCCTATTTCACTCGTGACAAGGGAAATTCTTCAATACGCCAGAAATCTAGAAGAAGCTGTCGCAATAGCCAGGAAACGTAAAGTATTTGTTTCCGAATCGATTATGGTTGGCAGTGCCAATGACAAACGCGCCATATTGATTGAAGTTGCGCCCAATAATTTTGCGGTCTATGAAGTGTCCAACAGCAATCAATTGCTTTGTACGAATCATTTCCAAAGTACGGCATTAAAAGACAACAGCCGAAATTTGTATCAAATAGAAAACAGCCATTCGCAATACCGGTATCAAAAACTCGTGGCCGAATTTGCCGAGCATCCGAAAATTAATTCCGATATCGCTGTCGGAATCTTACGCAACCGCGACGGACTGGAAGACAAACCTCTTGGCTATGGAAACGAAAAAGCACTCAATCAGCTTCTGGCGCATCATGGCGTTATCTTTAAACCAGAAGAGCGGTTGGTTTGGGTTTCTGCCAATCCGTATCAATTAGGGGAATTTGTTTGCTATGATCTCAATGCGATTTTTAAAAAACCATCTAGTACGCCGTTTGTTTCGTTACAAAGCGAAGAAATGAATATTGCCAAAGATCCATTTGTAGACTCTGAAGCGTATCGCAATTATGAAAAATTTCGTATTGCAGATCGTCTCATGGACACTATCCTTGAAAAAAAAAGCAGTTTAGATGGCGATTTTGTGAAAAATTACCAATCTTTGAACCCGGAGTATTGGGTCGTTTATTATAAGCCCGCGCTGTATTATTACCAACGTAAGCAATACGGGTTGTCGAAAATCAACTTTGAAACCGCATTGGCAAAAGAAATCACCACATTGCCCGAAAAACAGGCGATAGAAAAATACCTTCGAAAAGTCAACAGAAAATTGCAATGATTCCAAAAATTGAGCTAGCAGAAATATCGGAAATTCAGGCGCTCCAGGAGCAGAAACTACGAGTGGCACTCGCTTATGTAAACCAGTCATCTCCGTATTATAGCCGTCTTTTTGCCGAAAAAAACATTGACATCAACCAGATCAAAACGATTGACGATTTGACCCTTTTGCCTGTTACGACAAAGGAAGACCTGCAAAGATTCAATGACGATTTTATTTGTGTTCCAATAGACAAGATTATCGATTTTGCGACTACATCGGGAACATTGGGCGATCCCGTGACTTTCGGTATGACTGACGCCGATCTTGACAGATTGGCGTATAATGAAGCGATTTCTTTTGATTGCGCAGGAATTCAAAAAGGGGATATCGTACAGTTGATGACTACAATCGATCGCCGTTTTATGGCAGGATTGGCATATTTTCTGGGATTGCGGAAGATGCAGGTTGGCGTTATCCGCGTTGGTGCAGGTATTCCAGAACTGCAATGGGATTCTATTCGGAAGTACAAACCGACCTATCTCATCACTGTTCCGTCATTTTTATTGAAACTGATTGAATACGCAGAAACGCACAATATTGATTACAACAATTCAGGGATAAAAGGCGCGGTTTGTATTGGCGAACCATTGCGGAATCAAGATTTTTCACCCAATGTATTGGCGAAAAAAATAACCGATAAATGGAGTATACAACTGTTCTCTACCTATGCGTCGACTGAAATGAGCACCGCGTTCACCGAATGTGAGCAAGCCAATGGCGGGCACCACCATCCGGAACTGATCATAGTTGAAGTACTCGACGACCATAACCATCCCGTAAAAGACGGCGAAGCAGGTGAGCTGACTTTTACAACACTCGGAATCGAAGCGATGCCGCTAGTTCGGTTCAAAACCGGAGATATCGTACAATTGCATTCCAAGCCCTGCGCCTGCGGCAGAAATACGCTGCGTGTGGGTCCGGTAATCGGGCGCAAACAACAAATGATCAAATACAAAGGAACAACTTTGTACCCGCCCGCGATGAACGATGTCCTCAATGATTTTGAGAATATTCAAAACCACATTATCGAGATTTACACCAACGATTTGGGAACCGATGAGATTGTCATCAAGCTTGCCGTGAAAGAAGAATCGGACGCTTTTCTCAACGAGATCAAGGATCATTTCCGCGCGAAATTGCGGGTGACGCCAAAGATTATTTTTACTACTACAACAATTTTAAACCAGCTCATCTTTAACCCCATGAGCCGCAAGCCAATTCATTTTTTCGACCATCGCAAAAGCAATTTTTGATCCCGTTACCAATTAATCGGTTGTCTTTCCTGTTGTTTGTTTCTTCCTTTGGCTTAAAAGTGTAATTTTGCAGCATGATTAAAATCGGCAACATAGAATTACCTGATTTCCCACTTTTGCTTGCGCCTATGGAAGACGTGAGCGATCCGCCATTCCGCAGACTTTGCAAAACGCATGGCGCAGATTTGATGTTCAGCGAATTTATATCTTCCGAAGGGCTGATTCGCGACGCGATAAAAAGCCGTATGAAGCTTGATATTTTCGATTACGAACGACCTGTCGGAATTCAGATATTTGGCGGAGACGAAGAGGCGATGGCGATGTCATCTAAAATTGTTTCCGCTGTGAATCCGGACCTGATCGATATCAATTTTGGTTGTCCGGTTAAGAAAGTCGTTTGCAAAGGTGCCGGAGCCGCGGTCTTAAAAGATGTGGATTTAATGATCAGATTGACTAAAGCGGTTATTAGCGGCACCGATTTGCCAGTAACTGTAAAAACGCGATTGGGTTGGGATGACAATTCGATCAATATTGATGAAGTTGCTGAACGTTTGCAGGATATTGGCGTCAAAGCTTTATCGATTCACGGTCGGACGCGCGCTCAGTTGTACAAAGGTTCAGCCGACTGGTCGCATATCGCGCGTGTCAAAAATAACCCAAGAATCACGATGCCCATCTTTGGCAACGGCGATATCGATTCGGTGGAAAAAGCGGTCGAATATAAAAACCGTTATGGTGTAGACGGCATCATGATTGGCCGAGCTGCGATTGGTTACCCATGGATTTTCAACGAGGTCAAACACTATGCAAAAACGGGCGAAAAGTTACCGCCGCCAACGATGCAAGATCGGGTGGAAGCTGCAAAAAACCATTTGACCTGGGCGATGGAATGGAAAGGTGAATGGACCGGAATCGCCGAAACACGTCGCCATTATACCAATTATTTTAAAGGGATTTCACACTTTAAGGACTATAGGCAAAAACTCGTTACGCTCGATAATAAAGAAGATTTGTACAAGGCGTTTGATGAGATCAGCACCGCATTTTCGGATTATTCCTTTGCATAACTGGAGGTTGCTTATCGCGGGAAAGATGTTGCAAAAACCCAAATCCCGCGTTAGGGATTGAAGCGAAAATCCTTTTTTTGTTTCGTTTCGATTGCACCTTATACGCCATAAAAAAGATTGCAGCGCAAGCCCGGCCGCAGGCAACGCCCAACTATTCCAATAATTTTTTACTGACTCGGCTCGAAGCGATCCATGATGCTGCCATGCCGAGCATCACAATGGTTGCAAGGACAATCAGCACGTTTTGCATTGAAAATATGACTGGATAAGGCAAGGTTGCGGTGATCATGATGAGTTGGAATTCCTGCTGGGTTAGAACGACAACGATGCCGAGAATCAACCCGATGATGCCGCCAAAAACACTTAGCAATGTTCCCTGAAGCATGAATATTCGCCTTAAATCTTTAATTTCGGTTCCCAAATTAAACAGTGTTTTGAGGTTTCCTTTTTTGTCCAAGATCATCATAATGAGCGCGCCGATGAGGTTAAACAGCGCGATGACAATGACGAGCGTAAAGATCAGATAGACCGCAATATTTTCTGTGTTTAGCATTTTGTAAAGACCGTCGTTGAGCTGTGCGCGGTTTTTTACAGTGACTTTCTTGTTGAAGATCGATTGGAGTTTCGCAACGATTGCGCCTTCATCGGCGTCGGTTTGTAGCTTGATTTCAATTCCCGAAATCTGGTTGGGTTTGAAATTAAGCAGAGCTTGTGCGAGTCCGAGATCGGCGAAAACGTATTTCGAATCCAATTCCTCACTGATTGCATAAATTCCAACAGGTGCGAGTTTCGACTTGTTGAACGCATCTTCGGGATTTTCAATCGTCCCTTTTCCGGGCTTGGGGACGAATACTTCAAACGGGTTGTTAAAATCTAAAAGTCCGAGTGATAATTTTTGCGAGATTCCGTATCCGACAACGACCTGCGAAGTATTAGGCTCGAGCCATTCGCCTTGGAACAATATTTTTTTGACGTCGTTGACTTTGGGGAAAAGCGAGTCGACACCTTTGAGAAAAGTCACTTCTTCTTTTCCGTCGAACATAAAAAGGACACGCTCTTCGATGACTTTACTTTGGGCGCTGATGCCGTTAATGCTGCTTATTTGGTTTTGTTGCTGCTCTGAAATATAAAATGATTTTCCGAGCGTGCTGCTGATTTTGAGATCGGGATCGAAACTGTTGCTAAAAGAAAGGCTGAAATCGCGCAGCCCGCTAAAGACCGAAAGCACGACGAATAGAGCCATAGCGCCCACGATGATACCAACGGCCGCAATTCCGTTGATGATGTTAATTGCGTTGTTCTTGCTGGCACTTTTGAGATACCGTTTGGCTATGTAAAGCGGGAAATTCAACTTATGATTTTCTGCGGCGTTCTAGGAGGGCGCGGTTTTCTATTGGATTTTCTTTGGCCGCAAGCGCGTTGTCGATTTTTTGGATATAATCCAAAGAGTCGTCGATAAAGAAGGTTAGGTTGGGTACTTTGCGCAATTGCAGGCGCACGCGTTGTGCCAAATCGTGTTTGATCAATGGCGCATTCGATTTGATCGCGGCAAGGGTTTCGGCAGCTTTCTCCTGCGGGAAAATGCTCAAGTGTACAGTTGCAACCGACAAATCGGTGGTCACGGTCACTTTTGATACGGAAATCACCAGATTGGAAATACCATTTTTCCTGATTTCACCCTGCAGAATGTCGACCAGGTCTTTCTGGATCACACCGCCTATTTTTTTCTGTCTATTCGTTTCCATCGTGCAAAAATACAACAATTAAGTTACAAAGTTACCGTGTTGGCGTGTTGCTGCATTTTTTTGAGGAGCATTTTCCTGCTGTTTGCTGTATCTTTTGCGCCTATGGAGGCTGCAAAAGGATGCCGCTTCCATCAGGGCTACGGCACTCTGCATTTTTTAATTACCTTCGCGTAGCGACTGGATCCAAAATCACCATTATGAGAAAAATAGAACACATCGGAATTGCTGTGAAAGACCTCGAAGTTTCAAACCTGCTTTTCGAAAAGCTTTTCGGCGCGCCTGCATATAAAGAGGAAGCCGTGGAAAGCGAGGGTGTGAAGACGTCGTTTTTTAGGAACGGACCCAACAAAATCGAACTCCTCGAAGCGACCAATGCCCAGAGCCCAATTGCCAAATTCCTAGAAAAAAAGGGAGAAGGGATTCATCATATCGCATTTGATGTAGAAGATATCGTTTCCGAAATCGCGCGGCTTAAATCAGAAGGTTTTATTGTATTGAATGAAACGCCAAAAAAGGGAGCCGATAATAAGTGGGTCGCGTTTTTGCATCCGAAAAGTACCAATGGTGTGCTTATCGAATTGTGCCAGGAAATCGGATAGGGTTTACATTGCGAGACTGTTAGCGAAAATGAGCGCCAAAAATCGCGGGGTTGAATATTCCAAAAATCCCCATAAACATTTGGAACGAAGCGAAATTAGTAGTAATATTGCATCCTCATAAAAGGTCCTATAGCTCATTCGGTTAGAGCAACTGACTCATAATCAGTAGGTGCTTGGTTCGATTCCAAGTGGGACCACAACAAAGGCTTTCGTGTTAATTGAAAGTCTTTTTTTTTCAACAGTGATTCGGGAAAAAAGCAGGGCGTTTCGATGTTAAAAAACTAATTCGCTTTATTTTACGTTAATATAACGTTCCGGAGTTTGTTTTGTGAATACAAATTGTATTTTTGCGTTTCGTTTTGGAGAAAAATTAAATTATAAAAGCTAAAAAACTTTGCCAAGAAGATTTTTTATCTATTTTTACAGCCTATGAAAATCGTCCCAAATAAAATCCTATCCGCATTGGTCGCAATAAGCTGTACGATACCGGCTGTTGCCATTCCAAACGGACCAGGCAATGGGCCGCCGGCACCGGGACTTCCGCCACCCGGACTTCCAATTGACGGAGGCATCGTCGCGCTGGGTGCCGCCGCTTTAATATTTGGAATATTAAAAATTTACCAGTTTAAACTCAATAAAAAAACTCCGATTTAAGTCGGAGTTTTTCTTTTATAGTCTGTCACTTTAGTCTTTTAAAGCATACAGTCGGCTCACATATTTCCCGATCACATCGAACTCAAGATTTACTTTGCTGCCGATTTTAAAGGTGCTGCAGTTGGTATGCTCATAAGTGTAAGGAATAATCGCTACGCTAAAACGGCTCTTTTCCGAGTTCACAACTGTAAGGCTTACACCATTGACGGTTATCGAACCTTTTTCGATTGTAAGGTTGTGTAATTCCGGATCGTATTCGAAGGTGAAATACCAACTTCCGTTTGCTTCAACAATTGAAATGCAGGTAGCGATTTGATCTACATGGCCTTGAACAAGATGACCGTCGAGTCGGTCTCCAAGTTTCATTGCACGCTCCAAGTTGACCATGTCGCCGGCTTGCCATTCACTCAGATTGGTTTTTTCAATCGTTTCGCGGATTGCAGTAACGGTATACAGATCTCCGTTTACAGAAACCACGGTAAGGCAAATACCGTTGTGCGAAACACTTTGGTCAATTTTGAGTTCGGGCGTTATGGCAGAACGCACCATAACGTGAAGGTTGTCATGGTCTTTGATGATTTTATCAATCGTGCCCAGCGTTTCAATAATTCCTGTAAACATTCTGTTTTATTTTACTAAATTTGCACGTCAAAATTAGCAATATAACCAGTAATAGGGATGAAAAAAGCAGAAAATATTATCGTTGGAATTTCAATCGGAGATCTTAACGGTATTGGAAGCGAAGTTGTGCTTAAAACTTTTGAAGACCCACGGATGCTCGAATTATGCACGCCGGTTATATTTGGCAATGTAAAAATTTTGTCATTTGTAAAGAAAACGTTCGAATCGGTTTCTATGCTACATGGTATTGACCACCTTGATCAGGTGATTGCTGGCAAAATCAATGTGCTCAATGTTTGGAAAGAAGGTGTCGATTTGAGTTTTGGGACGAATGACGAAACAGTCGGAAAATATGCAATCAAATCATTTGTCACCGCAACCGAAGCCTTAAAAGAAGGACTTATCGATGTATTGGTTACGGCGCCAATCAATAAATTTAATGTTCAATCTGAAACTTTTCAGTTTCCAGGACATACAGATTATCTTGGGCAGGAACTCGAGGGCGATGCTTTGATGCTCATGGTACAGGATACGTTGCGCGTGGGTTTGCTCACCGATCACATTCCGGTAAACGAAGTGGCGAATCACCTGACGCCAGCTTTGATTATGCAGAAAATCGAGACCATTAAGAAAACGCTCGTGCAGGATTTCGGGATAAGCAAACCTAAAATCGCGATATTGGGTCTCAATCCGCATAGCGGCGACAATGGCGTCATCGGGAAGGAAGAAGAAGAAATTATCAAACCTACGATTAAGAAGTTGTTTGATAAAGGAACAATGGTTTTCGGGCCTTTTTCTGCAGATGGCTTTTTCGGAAGCAACCAATATGAAAAGTACGATGCTGTAGTGGCGACATACCACGACCAGGGATTGATTCCGTTTAAAACCCTGTCCTTTGGGAAAGGTGTGAATTATACTGCTGGTCTGAACAAAATCAGGACATCCCCCGACCATGGCACAGCCTATGACATCGCCGGAAAAGGAATCGCCGATCACAATTCTTTCAAAGAAGCGGTTTATCTTGCGATTGATATCTATAAGACCCGGAACGAGTATCTGGAAATCAGTCGGAACCCTATGAAAATAAAAGAAAAGCAGGAGGAAAGAAATAATAGATAAAAAAACACCAACAACAGTTTTGATTGTATAATTATTTTATATCTTTGCACGCTCAAATTGTTGTCGCATGAAAGTAACAAATGAATTTTTAATTCCTTTCGTAGGGTTAAAACTAGGGAAACACCAATTTGAATATCAGATTAATAAAGTATTCTTTGATAGTTTTGAATTCGACGAATATGAGAATGCTGCTATTAAAGTCAATGTTGTTTTTGATAAGAAAAGCACCATGTTGGAACTGGCTTTTAAGCACAAAGGAACTGTAAATGTTCCGTGTGACTTGACCGGTGAGATGTTTGATCTTCCCGTAAAAGGAAAAATTAAGTTGGTAGTACAGTTCGGCGAGGAATTCAACAATGACAATGAAGAATTGCTGATTTTGCCCCATGGAGAGCACCAAATAGATGTTAAGCAGTATATCTATGAAATGATCGTGCTTTCGGTGCCTTTAAAAAAATCGCACCCGGGAATAAAAGACGGGACGTTGCAGACGCCGGCACTTGACAAACTCAAGGAATTAACCGTCAAGGACTACAAGGAAGTAAAAGAAGAAGAGAATACAGACCCACGTTGGGACAAATTAAAAAACCTATTAACGGATAAATAAATAGTAAAATGGCACATCCAAAGAGAAAAATCTCCAAAACGAGAAGAGACAAGAGAAGAACACATTACAAAGCGACGGTAGCAACAATCGCTACTTGTCCTTTAACCGGAGAAGCACATTTATACCACAGAGCTTACTGGCACGAAGGTAAAATGTATTACAGAGGACAAGTGGTTATTGACAAATCACCAGTTACTCTTGCTTAATACTTTACGATAGACAAAGCTTAAACTCTCACCAATGTGGGAGTTTTTTGTTGTTTATAATTTTTACTTTAAATAAGCGGTTCTAAAACAAATTTGGTTTAGAATTTTTCGTAAATTCCACCTCTTTAAATCAGCCGCCAAGTCTGATAAGAAACATATAAAATATGAACACAATCACCGCCGCAATCACTGCTGTTGGAGCTTATGTCCCGGATTTCGTGCTTTCCAATAAGATATTGGAAACTATGGTCGATACCAATGACGAATGGATTATTTCCCGTACCGGTATCAGTGAAAGAAGAATACTCAAAGGTGATAAACTGGGAACTTCTTATTTAGCCATCAAAGCAGCAGAGGATTTGATTAAGCGAGGTGGCGTTAATCCGGCCGAAATTGATCTTGTCATCGTTGCAACCACTACCCCAGATATGCCCGTTGCAGCCACTTCTGTTTATGTCGCCACACAGATTGGCGCAGTAAACGCATTTGCTTACGATTTACAAGCGGCTTGTTCCGGATTTCTATTCGGAATGTCAACGGCTGCCGCTTACATCCAAACCGGAAGATATAAAAAAGTTCTGTTGATCGGTGCCGATAAAATGTCGTCGATTATTGATTATACCGACAGGGCTACCTGCATCATCTTCGGAGATGGCGGCGGTGCGGTACTGTTCGAACCCAATAACGAAGGGCTTGGTCTGCAAGACGAATTTTTGAGAAGCGACGGAATTGGCCGTGATTATCTCAAGATTGATGCGGGCGGATCAATACTTCCGGCATCGAAAGAAACTGTTGAAAATCGCCAACATTATGTTTTTCAGGATGGTAAAACCGTTTTCAAATATGCAGTCACCGGAATGGCCGATGTTAGCGAAAAAATCATGGAAAGGAATAATCTCGACAAAGAAAGTGTCGACTGGCTAATCGCCCACCAAGCCAACAAAAGAATCATCGATGCGACCGCTCAAAGATTGGGTCTAGACGACGAGAAAGTGTTGGTCAACATCCACAAATACGGAAACACGACTTCGGGAACCTTGCCTTTACTGCTTAGCGATTTCGAAGATAAATTCAAAAAAGGGGATAACCTCATATTTGCTGCGTTCGGCGGCGGATTTACCTGGGGCTCAATATACCTGAAATGGGCCTATAACAAACAAAAAAACTAAACTTAAAACGATAATTATGGATTTAAAAGAAATTCAAAACCTAATCAAGTTTGTAGCAAATTCAGGAGTAGCTGAGGTGAAGCTAGAAACTGGCGATGTAAAAATCACCATTAAAACCACACTTGAAGGAACTTCGCCCGAGGTTACTTACCTACAGCAAATGCCTACACAAACTGCACTTCCACAGGCCACGCCTCAGCAAATGGCACCCGCCACTACCGCCCCCGCTGCGACTGCATCCGATGAAAATTCAAAATACATTACTATAAAATCTCCAATTATCGGTACCTTCTACAGAAAACCGGCCCCCGATAAACCGCTGTTTACCGAAGTGGGTAGCAATATTGCTAAAGGAGATGTGCTTTGCGTTATCGAGGCGATGAAATTATTCAACGAAATCGAATCGGAAGTTTCAGGTAAAATCGTGAAAATCCTCGTTGACGATATGTCGCCGGTAGAATTCGATCAGCCATTATTTTTAGTAGACCCATCATAAGAATTTTAGATTCACCGATTTTAGATTCAGGATTTGGAAGGCTATTCCGAAATTCTAATCGTTATAAATCAATAGTCTAACAATCTAAATCACATAAGATGTTCAAAAAAATACTGATTGCAAATAGAGGGGAAATTGCACTTCGTGTAATTCGTACTTGTAGAGAAATGGGAATAAAGACCGTTGCGGTTTACTCAACGGCAGATGCGGAAAGCCTGCATGTGAAGTTTGCAGATGAAGCCGTTTGTATTGGACCGCCGCCAAGCAATTTGTCTTATTTAAAGATGTCAAATATCATTGCTGCTGCAGAAATAACCAATGCCGATGCGATTCACCCGGGTTATGGTTTCCTTTCCGAAAACGCAAAATTTTCAAAGATATGTCAGGAACACGGTATCAAATTTATTGGTGCTTCTCCTGAAATGATTGATAAAATGGGAGATAAGGCGACGGCGAAAGCGACAATGAGAGCAGCCGGAGTTCCTTGTGTTCCAGGTTCCGAAGGAATTCTTGAATCTTTCGAGCAAGCTGTTACAATCGCCAAAGACATGGGATATCCCATAATGCTAAAGGCAACCGCCGGAGGTGGCGGAAAAGGAATGCGTGCTGTATGGAAAGCCGAAGACCTGCTCAAAGCGTGGGAGAGTGCCCGGATGGAAGCGGCGGCGGCATTTGGCAACGACGGAATGTATATGGAAAAACTCATTGAGGAGCCGCGTCATATCGAAATTCAGGTAGTAGGAGATTCTTACGGGAAAGCCTGTCATCTTTCCGAAAGGGATTGCTCGGTACAACGTCGTCACCAAAAACTGACCGAAGAAACACCATCGCCATTCATGACTGATGAACTGCGCGATAAAATGGGTCTGGCCGCTGTAAAGGCAGCCGAATATATCAAATACGAAGGTGCTGGAACAGTGGAATTTTTGGTGGATAAACATCGCAATTTCTATTTCATGGAAATGAATACGCGAATCCAGGTAGAACACCCGATTACCGAACAAGTAATTGATTACGACCTGATCCGTGAGCAAATTATGGTTGCTGCCGGAATTCCGATCTCGGGAAAAAACTACTTGCCACAATTGCATGCTATAGAATGCCGTATTAATGCTGAAGATCCGTATAACGATTTCCGTCCGTCACCGGGAAAAATCACGACGCTACATGCGCCGGGTGGTCACGGTGTAAGGTTAGACACACACGTTTACGCGGGTTATACGATTCCGCCCAACTATGATTCGATGATTGCCAAGCTGATTACCACAGCGCAGAGTCGTGAGGAAGCCATTAATAAAATGAAAAGAGCGTTAGATGAGTTTGTAATTGAAGGTGTAAAAACCACGATTCCATTCCACAGGCAACTCATGGATGATCCGCGATATGTGTCAGGGGATTATACCACAGCTTTCATGGATACGTTCAAAATGAATGATCCGGAATTGATAGATTAAAATACAAAAAAAACCCGCTGAATGCGGGTTTTTTTATGCTTACTGATTTGGATATTATTGTGATTATAATGTTTCTTTAAGCCATTTAAAAAATTCCCGTTGCCAGATCTGCGCATTCTGAGGTTTGAGTACCCAATGGTTCTCGTCGGGAAAATACAAAAACCTGCTTTTGATTCCGCGCAATTGTGCTGCCTGAAAAGCTTCCTGTGCCTGACCTATCGGAACACGGAAATCATTGCCGCCTTGAATGACTAGGATTGGCGTATTCCATTTGTCGACGAGATTAATTGGATTGTATTCATTGTAAGCTTTTTGAGCAGGAACGTTCGATTTGTCCCAATAAGGTCCGCCATGGTCCCAGTTGTTGAAGAAAATCTCCTCTGTCGTTCCATACATACTTTGCAGATTGAAGACGCCGTCATGCGAAATAAAAGACTTGAATCGGTTATTATGGATTCCGGCCAAATAAAACACCGAGTAGCCTCCGAAACTCGGGCCGACACATCCCAAACGTGCTTTGTCAACATATTTCTCTTTGGAAACGTCATCTATCGCTGAAAGATAATCTTTCATCACTTGACCGCCCCAATCTTTGCTGATTGCTTCATTCCATTCCATTCCGTGTCCATTCATCCCGCGGCGGTTTGGTGCTACCACAATATAGCCGTTGGCCGCCATCAGCTGAAAATTCCAGCGGTACGAATACATTTGCGTTAATGGAGACTGCGGTCCGCCTTGGCAATATAAGAGCGTGGGATATTTTTTGGATGGATCAAAATTCGGTGGGAAAATAACCCATACCAACATTTTTTTGTTATCAGTCGTCGTAACGTAGCGGCGTTCGGTTTTGCCCAGCGCCAACGAATTGTAGGTTGCTGTATTAATGTTCGACAATTGCGTAAAACTTTTTTTCTTTAAGTGATAAGCATAGATTTCGGGTGCGTGGTTCATGTCGTTGCGGGTCACGATCACCTGATCGCCCGAAAAACCGAAAACGCCCGTCACATCAAACTCACCATTGGTTACCTGTAGAACATTCACCGCAATTTTGGTCAACCCGGGGAAATTGACTTCGAACAATTGCTTTGTACCGTCAATCGCCGCGACGAAGTATACTTTCTTGGCGTCAGGACTCCACTTGAAACTTTCAACGCTGCCATCCCAATTCGCGGTCAGGTTCATTTTCATGCCTTTGAAATCAACGATCAGGTCATTCTTATCCGCCTCATATCCCTCGCGTTTCATCTGCAGCCAACTCAGGTTTGCGGTTGGTGAAAACTGTGGCGCCGTATCATAACCTAAATTGCTTTCGGTACGATTGGTCGTCTGCTTGGTTTCGATATTGTACTCGTAAATATTGGTGTTGGTAGAAATGGCATATGCTGTGCCCGATTTTTTCTTGCAAACATATAGGATACTCTTGCCGTCGGGTGACCACAGATAATCTTCGTCAGCACCAAAAGGCTTTTGCGGACTGTCGAATTTTTCGCCTTTCAAAAGATCGGTTCCAACGGCGCCTTTTTTGTTTTCCTTAAAAAAAACATGATTAAACTTGCCATCTTTCCACGTATCCCAATGGCGATAATCGAGTTCGTTATAGATTTGTGCAGTTGCTTTCGGCAATTCAGGATAGTAATCTTTTCCGAGCACGTTTTCGACTTTTATTTCTTCATGATATAAAATGTACTTCCCATCGGGGGAAACATTGTCGTCATTGATGATGCCTTTTGTATCTGCGATTTCAGTTGCAGTACCTCCACTGATCGCAACGGTGTAGAATTTCGTGTTGGTTTTGTTTTCCTCGATCGATGGTGTGCCGACTTTATAAACGACCGATTTTCCATCTTTCGAAATTCCTAAAACGGTGACCCTTCCGAGTTTCCAAAGCAGTTCTGGAGTCATGGTATTTTGTCCGATCGCATTCACATTCATCAGAATTAAGGTTAAAAGCAAGATTCTTTTTTTCATGATATTTTTTCGTTGCCGGAAATCCGGGTTTTTTAAGTGGCTTAAAAGTAAAACATTTTTGGCAAAAAAAAAGGCTACCCGTTTTGGATAGCCTTTTTATAATTGTTAAAAATATTATTGTTTGATAAAGCGTTTAACTACCGTTTGGTCGTTTGTAGTAACTTCCAAAAGATAAGTTCCGGCTTTGATTCCCGATACATCAACAGTTCCGTTGGCGACATTACCTTTTGAAACAGCCTGACCCAATATGCTGTAGATAGTATATGATGCAGTTTCGACCGCAGAAATGTTCAACACTTGACCGCTCACAGGATTTGGATAAACTTTAAAAACCAATGCCTGATTATTGGGCGATTCCGCTGCTTTCGCAGAAGAGGTAATGTTGACGGTATAGTCTTCAACTTGTCCGTATGACAACGCTTCGCAAGCTGTTGGAACCGCATTATATTTCATCGAAACGCGCATTCTCGTCGCGCCTAAAGTCGCTGTAGCCGGAATGGTAATAGACCCGCTTACAGGAGTTGTCGTAGCAGCGGTTTTCGTCCACACTGTTTCCCCTGCATCGGTAAAATCGCCGTCTTGATTGTAGTCGATCCAAACGGCATAACCTTCAGCATAAACAGTTCCGGTCCAGGTTGGTGTAATCGTAATTGAATAAGCAGTTCCGAGAAGCGCATTTGTCGATTGCGCTGTGAAATTTTCGTATCCTGCTGTTCCTGTCGAAGTATTGCTGATTGTTCCGAAAACCACTTTTCCAATTCTTTCGTCATTCGTATTGTTTCCTTGTGAAGTACAATAGGATACCGAGCCTGAGAGTGTCGTAACGATAATAGTGTTGCTTGCGGCAGAAGCATTGCCTGCAGTGTCTTTAGCAAGTACATAAAACGAGTAGGCAGTTGAAGCGTTCAAACCGCTCACAGCGTAAGAAGTTGTCGCCACATTTGCTTTGAACGAACCATTTTGATAAACATCATATCCGGTTACGCCTATATTGTCAGTTGAAGCAATCCACGAAAGGTTGGTCGCAGTCGCCGTAGTACTTGAAGCCGCCAGGCTGGTCGGAGCTGATGGCGCCGTCGTGTCAGCTACTGTAGCCTGAATATTTACAGTGTAATCTTCCACCTGACCATAAGGAAATGCTTCGCAAGATGTGGGTACCCCATTGTATTTCATCGAAACGCGCATTCTCGCAGCCCCTAACGTTGCTGTTGCAGGAATCGTAAATGTTCCTATTACAGGAGTCGTTGTTGCTGCTGTTTTTGTCCAAACTGTCTCGCCCGAATCACCGAAGTCACCATCTTGGTTGTAATCGATGAAAACCGCGTATCCTTCAGGGTATGTACTCGCTGTCCAAGACGGAGTTACCGTAATTGTTGCTGATGAACTTCTCGTCAGATTGGTTGATTGTGCCGTGAAATTTTCATATCCTGCGGTACCTGTCGAAGTATTATTGATTGTTCCGAGAACCACTTTCCCGATTTTCTCATCGGCAGTACTGTTGCCTTGAGAAGCGCAATAAGATGCAGTCACTGCGGTAGTAGTTACATTAGCGGTGTTGCTTATTGTTGAAGCATTTCCGGCAGCATCTTTTGCGATGATATAAAAAGAATATGCTGTTGATGCCGTCAATCCGATTACGCCGTAAGACGTTGTGACCACGTTTGCTTTAAACACGCCACCTTGATAAACGTCATATCCAGTTACGCCAACATTATCGGTTGCAGAAGTCCAAGCTAAATTGGTCGTTGTTGCAGTTGTTGCTGAAGCCGTGAGATTCGTCGGTGCAGAAGGCGCTGTCGTATCGGCAACAGGAGCTAAAGTAGTAACGTTAGCAGTATTGCTGGCGGTTGAAGCATTTCCGGCTGCGTCTTTCGCAATCACGTAGAAAGTGTATGCGGTGGATGCAGTTAATCCTGACACTGCATAAGAAGTTGTTGCGACGTTCGCTTTGAATACCCCATTTTGATACACATCATATCCTATAACACCTACGTTATCTGTCGAAGCGCTCCAAGATAAGTTGGTCGCAGTTTGGTTCGTACCTGAAGCTGCGAGGCTTGTCGGGGCGGACGGAGCAACCGTATCTGTAGATCCCGCAGTGATGTTAAAGTTGGTGTTGGATACGTCAAAGAAAATATGATTGGTTCCTTTTACCATGATCCGATTGGTTATTCCTGGCGTATTCGGTATAGTTACGGCCTGCGTTCCGTCGTTTGCGGTTGCGGCAAGTAAAGTGGTCCACGTTGTTCCGGCATTTGTCGAAATCAAAATATCAACGTTAGCGCAGTTTACGCCATTCGCGGTCGTTCCCCCAACAATCCATGTAACTGTTTGAGCACTTCCGCCCACATAAGAAACTGCAGTGTTTGGTGCACTTACCGAAAATGGTCCAGCAGTAGCATTTACCGTAACGATCATATCGTCGCTATTGTTTCCCGAACCGCCAGCCCTGTTATCGCGTACAGTATAACGGAAATTCAATGTCCGTGCCACCGAAGACAAAGCTTCAACCGTAAGTTCACTTCCCGCCGTTGTTGTAGCACCGGTCAACACAGACGACATTTTTGGAAAATAGCGAGTTGGAGTTGTTGTAGGATTATAAGATCTGAAATTCGGTCCTGATGTTTTGGTCGCGCTTGGCGCCGCTGAAGAAGAACTGTTGTCCATTTGCTCCCATGCGTAAGTTAGTGCATCTCCATTGGCATCGGTGGACGTTCCCGTTAACATGAACGGAGTGCTTTTCGGGATGGTATAATCTGAGCCGGCACTTGCTGTCGGAATTGAATTTCCGGTTGCCGTATTCGCAGAACAGGTTTTCGATTTGATATTGTTGGTCACCTGTTGCACACTTACCGCATGGAAATAAGGGTCTGAGTGCGGTTGTACATCCAAATTGGTAATTCCGGCATAACCCATAATTGTAGATCCGCTGCCCGGTTCCATCTGGACTCCCGTGCCTTCATTGCTATGGGTAAAAGTATGGTTGGCACCGAATTGGTGTCCTAATTCATGGGCTACATAATCGATGTCGAAATTATCTCCTGACGGAATTCCGTCTCCAGGAGACGTAAAACCACTTCCTTTTCCTAAAGGCACAGATGCTGTCGGATTCACACAGATGCAACCGATGCAGCCCGCGTTACCGCCACCGCCCGATGCGCCAAATAAGTGGCCTACATCATAATTGGCATTCCCGATGGTATTGGTCAGTGTCGTCTGTAATTCCTGATTCCACGCGCCACCTGAACCCGCAGCAGCAGCTGAATACGGATCGGTCGAAGCACTGGTGTATATCACCGCATCAGTATTGGCAATCAATACCATTCGTGTCGAAAAATCTTTTTCAAATACGCCATTAACGCGTGTCATTGAGTTGTTGATACCAGCCAAAGCCAAAGCTTTTGTACCGCCGAAATAGGTTGTATATTCTCCGGTAACCGACATTGCTAAACGGAAAGTCCGTAGTAACGCATCGTCAGCGTTTGGACGTGCGGCGTTTTCTACTTGCGCGTGTACATTGTCGATAACTCTACAGGCAAAACTATCTAAAGATGCGGCTTTGTCTGATTTTCGATAGACTGCGTAGGAACTAAGATCAGTCGTATAAGGTTCGATAAATACCGCCGATTGGTCTGCTTTGATAACCATACTTTGGAACCCAAGCGGCGAAATGCTAAAATAAATTGTAGAAGCAGGATTTTCAATGCCCTGCCCTGCATAAGATTTAATATCAGGATATCGCGCCGCGAGTTCAGGAGCCATATTGGGTGACTCCATTACCCGAAAGCTTTCAAGCTGCCCATCGGCGTTTGGAAAGGAAACGACAACGCCCGCCCTGCCAGAATTTGAAAATCTTTTAGGAGCGTTAGTCAGGTTGCTTTTTAGTTGGCTCACATCGAGTTGGAAAAGCCTCGGATTAATAATAGATTGTTTGTTGGCGGAAGTCACTGCATCCGCATTTTTCTCGGTAGATTGCCAAACAGCTTTTCCAGATTGGGCGAAGGAAAAACTGCAGAGGGCGAGAAAGGCGATCGAGAGTAATTTGTTTTTCATAATTGGGGAATGGTTTTTTCGTTAATTAGCGACTAAATATAGAATTTCTTTCGAAGTAATATCATTAAGATTAAATTAATTAATTAACAATTCGACAAGCTACACTCTTGTGTTCTGCAATATCCTCAGCCATAGCTAAAAATGTTTGCGATTACGGAAATTAAATAAAACAACTTTTCCTACTTTTCATTTTTATCGAAAAAGACATTATTTTTATAAAAAATTTTCAAATGAACCTGAGTTATTGGGAAATCAAAAATTGGTTTACAGCAGTTGATTTTACGATTGTTGGTAGCGGTATCGTCGGACTTCATGCTGCTTTGCGGCTGCGGGCGCGCTTTCCCCAAAGTAAAATCCTCGTTCTCGAAAAAGGGATACTTCCGCAAGGCGCCAGTACTAAGAATGCGGGTTTTGCGTGTTTTGGTAGCATTTCGGAGATTATTGACGATCTGCGTACCCATTCCGAGGAGGAAATAATTCAGCTCGTACAAAAACGTTGGAATGGCTTGCAGTTGCTGCGGAAAACGTTGGGCGATGCCACTATAGATTTTAAACCGTATGGCGGATATGAGTTATTCTTGAACGAAGATCGAAACAGTTACGAAGCTTGTTTGTCGCGAATTCCGTTTGTGAATGAAATTCTCAAGCCACTTTTTAAATCGGACGTCTTTTCGAAAGAAGTCGATCGTTTTGGGTTTAAGGAAATTCAGGAGTACCTCGTTTTTAATCCGTTTGAAGCGCAAATCGATACGGGAAATATGATGCAAGCACTACTCAAGCGTGCTGCTTCAAAAGACATTCTGATACTTAATCAACAAACCGTCACTTCATTTTCGGAAAATACGAACGGTGTTGAAGTTGCTCTTAGCGATTTCAGTTATACGACCAAAAAGCTGTTGTTTGCGACGAATGGTTTTGCGACGGACCTAACTAAAGGAGCCGTAAAGCCGGCACGTGCTCAAGTTTTGATTACAGAACCAATACCCAATCTCGATATCAACGGCACCTTTCATTTAGATAAAGGCTATTATTATTTCAGAAATATCGGTAACCGGATTTTGTTTGGCGGTGGGAGAAACCTAGATTTTGAAAGTGAGACCACTACCGAATTCGGACAGACACTTATTGTCCAAAATCGACTGGAACAATTGCTAAAGGACGTTATTTTACCGGATACTGATTTTGCCATAGCGCACCGCTGGAGCGGGATTATGGGTTTGGGATCGAGCAAAAATCCAATCGTCACACAATTGTCTGACCATGTTTACTGTGGCGTTAGACTTGGGGGAATGGGCGTTGCTATAGGAAGTTTAATTGGCGCGGAACTGGCAGATTTAGTATGAAAAAAATCTTAAAAAAGATAGGTCTTTGGATTTGGAAAGCGACGCTTTGGTTTTTGGCGATTTCGATACTTTCGGTTTTTGTTTTCAAATGGGTGCCCATTCCGTGGACGCCATTGATGACCACACGCGCCGTCGAAAATTTTTTTAATGGCGAAGATATGATCTGTAGCCATGACTGGGAGCCGATTGGAAATATTTCCGTCCATTTGCAAAAGGCGGTCATTGCCAGTGAAGATGCGACGTTTCTTAAACACCGCGGATTCGATTTCAACGCTATTGAAAAGGCGATGAAAAGCAATGAAAAAGGAAGGAAATTGCGCGGAGGAAGTACGATTTCGCAACAAACCGCGAAAAATGTCTTTTTATGGCAGGGCCGAAGTTACGTTAGGAAAGCGCTTGAGGCTTACTTTACATTGCTGATTGAAGTCGTCTGGGGCAAAGAGCGCATCATGGAAGTATATCTCAACAGCATTGAAATGGGCAATGGTGTATATGGCGCCGAGGCAGCTTCGAAATATTGGTACAGAAAGAACGCTGTGGGTTTAACCAGAAGAGAAGCAGCTGGAATTGCGGCAATCCTACCCAATCCGCGAAAATTTACGGCGACAAATTCGACCGCAAGAATTAATAGGAAAAAAGAACGAATTATGGCGGGAATGGTCGCGATCAAAACTTTAGACTATTAAAAAAAAAGCCTCCGATGAGGATGCTTTTTTTTTAATAGTCATATCAATGAAATAAGGGAATGTATTGCTTCCAATGTTTGTAAATCAAAATCCCGTTAAACATTACGACGAGCAATGCGGCTGAAACCCCGGGAATATCCAAAAATAGATGGAAAAGCAGGATGTTTATCGAAATCGGCGCCAATAATATCAACGCAAAAGCGACCCATTTTTTGAATAACAGCATGATGCCAATAATCACTTCCAATAATCCCACTACTGGGAAAATATAACCCGTAGCGCCCAATGAATTCATGAAATCAGCCGCAGATCCGGTTGATGGAGGCAGCGGAATAAAGTGCAAAAACTTATTGCTTCCAAAAACAAGAAGCATAATTCCTAAAACGATTCTGACAAGCAGCGTAAATTTTGAGTTCATAAAAAATGGTTTTAATGGTTAGTAATAGTACAAAGATGTTCTAAAATTAAAATATAATTCCAAATTACAAACATAATTATTTAAGGATATGAATTTACAAATAAAATTAGAACTCGAAGATTCACCCTCAACTCGGAGTAAAAAACACATGTTATTAAATTATGCACCCATGTAAATCATGGAACCGTTTTCATACGATCCTTGTCGCATAGTAGACTCGCCGAAGTATCATTGCTTCGACTCCAAAACCCAGCTAAACAATTGTGAAAAGACAGCTTGTTAGCTTGAATTGTGAGTTTAGTGAATAAATGTAAACAATAAAATTAAAAAAGAAACCCAGCAGATAGTGCCGGGTTTCTTTTTTAATTTTAAAACTATTAATCTGCGATGACAATAGGATAGACAACTTGCGCATCTGTGGCTCCAGCCGCATTCGTTATATCGCCATTCGAGACACCCACAGCATTTTTGTTGGGTTCATGAATTAACGTTACAATCAAATTCCCATTTACGTCAGTAGATCCTGTTGTAAATGTGAAGTTCAGTCCTATCGGTTTGCCATTGAAATCAGTGTCAGTGTAAGTGAAAGATCCAAATGACGCCGGGGCTTGGTAAAAAATCTGATGTTCATCACCTTCTGCTAAAATTTCTTCAGTTATATTGTCAGCAGGTGACTGCAATTCGTTCAGGAAAGTGACCGTTCCAGTATAAACGGTATTTTTAGAAAGCGGCCCTGAAACTGTGATCACGGGCGCGTTCGGTCCGTCGCCATCAACATCGCGTGAGGTAAGCGTTACCATACTGGCTCCATTAATTAGTGTTGTAGTAATGGTCGTGATTACTTCCTCTTCGTTAACAGGAATGTAAATTGCCGGATTGTCGTTATCGCTACACGCGGAAAAGGAGGTAACTGTAATAATGGCAAGTGCTAAAGTCTTTAAATTTTTCATTGTGATATTTTTAATAATTGATTTTTAATTGTATTTGAAAGTTTCTGCCAGTTTCCTCGGCAAAATACCGCTGGCGATTCAGGTAATCCCTGTAATTGGTGTTTAAAATATTCTGTACAGAAAAAGCAACAACGGCAGCAGCGTTGCCGAAAGTTTTTAATTTTACTTCGGAATAGAAGTGTAGCAAATGATACGCAGGCGGAGGCGTACTGATGTCAACCACTACAGGAAGTTGCAATCCATCAATAACGATGTTAGTTTGAAAGTTATTCATTGGAAATTGATTTTGCCTACAAACCCATTCGCTTCGCATCTCAAGTAGTAAAGAATGCCAATCTTTTCTAGCATATTGAATTTTGTTGTTAAGGGTTAGTGGCGGCATATCTATTAATCTCTGACTTCCAGTCACGTCGCGCCCGCTTACGTACGACGCGGTCAAATCATGACTCCAACGCTTTGTTACTTGCCATTTTGAATGGAAATCGATTCCGGCCAAGCGAGCGTTCGTCTGGCGATATTCCCAAACTGGAAAAGCACCGCGAATGGTGGTTTCAAAACCCGTGGGTTGCAAAAACATATAATTTTTAATGACGTTCAGATACGGATTGAATTCAACCGAAAGAGCACTCCATTTTTTGAGAACAGTTGTCGAAATTTTAATCGCTTGTTCCTTTTGTAGTCGCAAGTCGCCCAGCTCTATTACGCCCGTAGAATGGTGCAAGCCATCACTGAATAATTCAGATGAATTCGGATTTCTAGACGCCAGACTTACATTCGCATACCATTCCCATTCATGGTGAAATTGCTGGAGAAAACCAACGCTCGCAGAAATATTATGATAAGTAAAAGAAGGTTTTGTAAGCCATTGGCTGCTTTCATCGCCAAAAATAAATTCTGAAAAATCCGCGTTGTAACCACGTTCAGACCACCGCGATTTCTGATAGAACTTAATGGCATCAATTTGCGAAAAGTCGTACCGCATGCCGGATTCGATCGCAAATGAATTCGACATTTTATAATTAGCAATACCATAAATGCCAGCATCAAGTTTTTCGTATGTCGGAATTAACGGACGAACTCTCGTTTCGGGGTCGGCGACATTATGTTGGTAAGCGCCATTTGTCCCTATCTTGAATTGCCAATCTTCTTTTTGGTATTTGTAATCAATATTTGCCGATTGGGTCTTCAGTTCAAGATCAAGCGCGGCCAGATTGCTATAATTGCCACGTCTGACGTCAAATTCCTCGCGTTTGTTGAACTGATAGGCGTACTGAACCGACAATGATGTGTTTTCACTGAAATACCAATTGTAACCCGCTTTCATCAAATGGTGGCTGACTTGTTGCTTCGGATTACCAATAGAATGCGTAAAGTCATCAATAACTGCAGGAACATGATTGTTGATCGAATTGTACAAATCCGTAGCATTTCCCGTGTGCGACGCGCTTAAAATCCCGATCTGGGCATTATAATAGCTGTATAACAACGAAACATCATACTTCTTCGCCGCATATTTCAAATCTCCTGTGAAATTGGCTTCTCGATTTCCGGTATTCGACAACACATAGTCAGGTGTTTCGCGATCGCCCATGTATTTAAAAGTCCCCAAAACATTCCAACTCCAGCCATGCAGTTTACCTTTATGAAGGCTGGAAGAAACGCTTCCGCCACGACCGTTTGTGGAATAATTCACTATGGTCTTTCCGAATAAAGTATCTTTCTTTACCAACAAAGGTTCTAGAATTACTAGTCCACCTACGGCATCTCCACCGTATTGCAGTCCCGAAGCGCCTTTGATTACGGTAATCTTTGCGGCCGAATTGATATCAAAATTAGGGGCGTGTTCGGTTCCCCATTGTTGGTCTTCTAACTTTACACCATTGCTAATTACGCCCACCCGACTCCCATATAAGCCATTGATAACGGGTTTAACTACAGTGCTTCCCGATTTGAGGCTTGAAACGCCTGCTATTTCCTTCAGCGCATCGCCTAATGTCTGATTGCTGTATTTCTCAATTATTTCAGTCTTGATTTTTTCTTCGCGAACTGAGAGATTATGTCTATTGGCAATTTGCTTGACAATTACTTCGTCCAAATCGGAAACCATTTGTTGCAGTTTAAAATTCAACGTTAGGTCGCTTGTGAGAACAATAGTTGTATCAATCGATTTGTAACCGATATAAGACACATATACTTTGATTACCCCCGAAGGAATATCTTTAACGGTATATGAACCCGACATGTCGGAAGACACGGTCTTTTGTCCAATGTGAACGTGCGTTTCCGGTAAGGGAATACTGTGTTGGTTTAAAATGGTTCCGCTGACCGAATGTTGTGAAAAACTGTTGACGCACCACATTAGAAAGCAAGCCAGTAAGAAAAATCTTTGCTGCATTTCTGTTCAGAATAAAATAAACAAATGTCCTCTTCCGGTGAGGGAAGAACACCTAAATTGCTCTATTTTATACTGCTGGCGGACCGCGTAATTGGACAATGCTTCCGGAAAAGAAAGTTGGATTGCTTGACGTAACTAAGAAGACCTGCACTGTTCTAGAAACATTGGCTTGTGCGAAATCAACTAGTTGTGGAGTAACGAAATTGCTAAAGCGAAATTCACACGTATAACAATGGTCGAAAACCCTGTGTTCATGAGTAATTTGTGGCTTTGTGGTGTGATTGGGATGGAGGCAATGCTCTTCATGTTGAGTGGCTACAATATGTCCGATCGAGTGTTGCAGTTGAAATACAATCGGAGACAGTATCACAACAATCAAAAGGTATAATATGGCCAACTTCAATTTCATCGTACAAAAGTAATATTCCAAATGTTAACATTCTCACAATTATACCAAAGATGAAATGAAAACCAACTTGTGGAGTTCTAACCATCTCCCAGCCTGAGGAATGTATTTACGATAATTCAACTGCTGAATGTCAAGCAGGAAGCCAATTACCGGTTACTCGCCCCAAATTTATTTTAAACCAAATTGTTGGTGACAAGATATTCGGCAATCTGAATCGTATTTGTCGCCGCGCCTTTGCGAAGGTTATCCGAAACAATCCACATGTTTAAAGTATTCGGCTGACTTTCATCGCGACGGATACGCCCGACAAAAACATCGTCTTTACCTTGTGCATACATCGGCATCGGGTAGGTATAAGTGTCAGTGTTGTCCTGAACAGTGATGCCGTCAGTTTGATGTAACATAGCGCGGACATCATCCACGTTAAAGTCATTGGAGAATTCGATATTGACCGCTTCGCTATGTCCGCCCACGACTGGAATTCGTACTGCGGTTGCTGTAACGGCGATGGTGTTGTCGCCAATTATTTTTTGGGTTTCCCGAACCAACTTCATTTCTTCCTTGGTGTATCCATTTTCTTCAAATACGTCACATTGCGGAATTGCGTTGCGGTGAATCGGGTATTTGTAGGCCATTTCGCCTTTAACGCCGCAGTATTCATTTTCAAGCTGCTGAACTGCTTTCACTCCGGTTCCTGTTATCGACTGGTAGGTGGAAACGATGACGCGCTTGATATTGTATTTTTTGTGTAATGGCGCTAAAACCATTACCATCTGAATAGTTGAGCAGTTTGGATTTGCAATAATCTTGTCCTCTTTGGTAAGACTTGAAGCGTTAATTTCAGGAACAATCAATTTCTTGGTTGCATCCATTCGCCATGCCGATGAATTGTCAATGACAGTTGTTCCGGCTGCAGCGAAGATTGGTGCCCATTCAAGAGAAGTTTCCCCACCGGCCGAAAATAAAGCAATATCAGCTTTCATGTCGACTGCTTCCTGCATGCCGACCACTTTGTAGTTTGTTCCTTTGAAAGTGATTTCCTTGCCAATTGACTTTTCAGAAGCAACCGGAATCAATTCTGTAACCGGGAAATTCCTTTCCGCTAAAACCTGAAGCATGACTTCGCCAACCATTCCTGTCGCACCCACTACTGCTATTCTCATTGTTTATCGATTTATTATTGCGCAAAGATAAAACATAATTAATATTACTAGATAAAACGTGCGTAGAATTGAAGTGCACACAGATGCTACTGTAATTGGTTCTGAATTTAATTCGGCGCCAGCAAGTATTTTGGTGAACCAGATAAAGCACATCAGATGGGGCACTACAAAAGATCCGTTGGAAGGGTTAACCATAAGCTGGAGAAATAGCGGAAATTCAGTCGCGATAAAATGGGGTTAAACGACTTCATTTGAGCAAGGATCATTTCATGGAATAAGCAGAAATGGGTACGACGGAGACAATTTCTTCAATTATACATTTCCAACCGTAAACGCCAATGCACAACAGACCGATCTGACAATATTTAACACAGATATCGTTACTGATGCCGCAGATTCTTCACAATGGGATGATTCTTTTGACGCCAGTGCTAATCTTCTGTCAAAAAATCTGGTGCTGCATGCGCTCGGAAACCACGATGCGCTAAGCATACCAACGTATCTCAATAACTTTGAGCTATTCATATATTAAATATGACGGGTAAAGTGATCGATCCGCGAAAGTCTTCTAAAGAACTGGGTGATTTTACATTTACCTACGATGAGGGAAAATTACAATCGGGAGTTTACATTGTTGAAGTTGAAATGACCCACCAGAAAGACCACGCCTTAATGATCGTAAAGTAATTCGCAATGAGCAATATCGATAATATTAAAATCATTTGCCGTATAGGTGTTTTTGGAACTTTTTTGGGACATGGGCTATTGGGGTTGTCGGTTCATCTAAAATGGATTCCGCTGCTGGCTTGCTACGGATTGTCCAATGATCATGCTATACGAATCATGCCGTTTATCGGAATGCTCGATATATTAATAGCTTTCGTTATCCTAATTTATCCAATGCGGATCTTTTTAATATGGGCGATTTTTTGGACTTTCCTTACCGCTTTGTCGCGTCCGATATAAGGTGATGAATTATCGAATTTGTTGAGCGTTCTGCCAATTGGACTTTAGCCTTGCTATTGCTCAAGCTTCAAGGATTTCCAAGAACGGTCGGCTCATTTTTCACCATTACCGATAATACTATGAAAAAGAAAAACCGTCCATGGGTTCGGACGGTTTAGTTAGAATATGTAATGTAGCGGAAATTTATCGGTTCTTGAGCGAATCGCGAATTTCCATCAGCAATTGCTCTTCAGTTGTTAATACGGGAACTGCGGGAACTTCGGCTTCTTTTTCCTTTGCCTTTTCGGCTGCTCTTAAGACAATAAAAATGAAGAAAGCGATAATGATGAAATTAATGATCGCTTGGACGAAGTTACCATAAGTAATAACCGCTGCGCCCGCTACCTTTGCTTCGGCGAGGTTTGTGTAACTGTGACCGTCAAGTGTAATGAACTTTTGAGTAAAATCGATACCTCCGGTAATCAATCCCACAACTGGCATGATGATGTCATCAACGGCTGAGCTTACAATCTTTCCGAATGCCGCGCCAATTACTACTGCGGTCGCCAGACTAAGAACATCTCCTTTCATTAAAGAAGCTTTGAAATCGCTAAAAAATCCCATAATTAAGTCGTTTTGGTTACAATTGATACTATTTAAAACGAATTTAGTTAAAAACAGATAAGTTGTTACACTCAAATGTAAAAATTTGATTATTCTCGATAAAACATTCGTTTGACACGTTGCGAAATTCCGGTGAGGATTTCATAGGGAATGGTTTGTAGTTTTTGGGCGATGTAAATCACACTCGGACTTTCTCCAAAGATAATCACGCCGTCGCCTTCTTTACACTGGATTTCAGTAACATCTACCATGAGCATATCCATACAGATGCTGCCCACGATACTTGCTTTTTGATTGTTGATTGTTACAAACCCAATTTCATTACCCCAATGCCGCGAAATGCCGTCCGCATAACCAATCGGAATCGTCGCGATATTTGTCGTTCTTTTTGCCACGAAACGTCTGCCATAGCCCACGCTCTCTCCGCTTTCGATAGTCCGAATCTGCGAAATGATAGATTTTAGCGTACCCACATTTTCCAGATATTGTTGTTCGTCGGGATCATTTGAAATGCCATAAAGACCAATGCCGAGCCGAACCATATCATATTGCGCTTTCGGAAAATTGCTGATTCCCGATGTGTTCAAAATGTGCCGAATCGGTTTAATCTGCAACTCATGCATTATTTTGGAAGATAATTGCTCAAACAAATTGATTTGCGAAAGGGCAAATTCGTGGTGGATCAAGTCATCGCTAGTTGCCATGTGCGATAAGATACTTTTTACTGCCACCGATTTATTTTCCTTCAACACCGCAATCAATTCATTAATGGTTTCAGCCTCAAAACCGAGCCGATGCATACCGGTGTCAAGCTTAATGTGGATAGGAAAGTTTTTAAGTTTCTTTTTATCTGCGATTTTCAGGAAAGCATACAAGCCTTTCATAGTATAGATTTCGGGTTCCAATTGGTGTTGTATGATGGCTACAAAACTGGTAGTTTCCGGATTCAGTACCATGATCGGAAGGTTGATTCCATCATTTTTGAGTGATATGCCTTCATCTGCGAAGGCGACACCCAAATAATCTACCTGATGGTGCTCGAGCAGTTTTGCAATTTCAAAGCCGCCGTTGCCATAGCCGAAAGCTTTGACCATGACCATCATCTTGGTTTTCTTTTTAAGTTTCGATTTGAAAAAATTTAGATTATGGCTAATCGCATTTAGGTTGATCTCCAAAACGGTCTCGTGTGTTTTTTCTTCGAGTGCCGCCACAATTTTTTCAAAGTGGAATGTGCGTGCGCCTTTAATCAAAATAGTTTCTGCACCAAAATTGAGATGATCGGCATGCGCCAGGAAATCATCTGTATTTTTAAAAACTGTACAATTCGGGAATTTACTTTTAAATGTGGAGATCGTTGTACCAATTCCGATGACTCGCGCAATTTTATTTGAAATGATCAATTGCGACACTTTCGAATACAAATCGGCATCAGCCAATCCGCTTTCATAAATATCCGAAAGGATCAGCGTCTTCTTTTTGTATTGTTTCTGACTTTCGAGAAAATCCAACGCGATTTTGAGAGACTGAAAATCGGAACTGTAACTGTCGTCAATCAAGGTTGTATTATTAATCCCGGTTTTGACTTTGAGTCGCATTTCTACAGGAAACAATAGTTCCATCCGGCTTTCGATAATTTGATGAGCATATCCCAAATAGAGCATGGTCATCATGCATTGAATTCCGTTTTCAACCGAAGCATCGTCCTGAAAGGGAACCTTGATTTCAAAATTTTCCGCGCCCTGCCGGATCTTCAGAATAGTTTTATCAAGCACCGTTTGTCGGATAATGAACACATCGGCGGTTTCGTCTCTGCAGCTCCATGAAAAGGGCTTGACTTTCGGGTTGAGGAACGTTTCTACAGTTTTATTTTTATTACAAATCAATACGTTAGCAAATTGAAAAAGTTTAACCTTTTGCTTGATCTTCTCGCCCATATTGGCAAAACCTTCATCGTGTGCTGAACCGATATTAGTCAGGATACCGATTGTGGGCTTGATAATTTGTTCGAGTTTTTCCATCTCGTTCGCAGTCGAAATTCCCGCTTCAAAAATTCCAAGGTTGTGCTGGTCATTTATCGCGATCACCGAAAGCGGAACGCCCACCTGAGAGTTGTAGCTTTTCGGACTCCGAATAATATTATAATCAGGACTCAACAGAAAATTGAGCCATTCTTTAACAATGGTTTTTCCGTTGCTTCCGGTCACGCCGATGACGGGAAAGTCAAACTGGCTGCGGTGGTAAGCGGCGAAACGTTGCAAGGCATCCAAAGTATTTTCGACCAAAAGGAAATTGGCCTTATCTTGTCCGTTTTCGGGAAGCTGTGTTACCACGAAATTGATCACACCTTTTGCAATCAGGTCATCGATATAAACATGCGCATCATTGTTGGGTCCGACAATCGCAAAAAACAGCGTCTGTGAACCGTTTTGCAGCGACCGGCTGTCGATGGAGACGTTTTCAATAAGAGTATTCGGATGGTTTCCAATCCATTTTGCCTGCAGAATCCGGACAATATTTTTTAGAGATAGAATCAAATCAGGACTGATTTTTAATGTTCTTTTCAGTTTCGGCAACCTCGTTGCTCTTGCGCATCGCATTGTAATAAGCGGCTCGGCTCAGTGGTTCGTATTCTTCGGTTTCGCCAAGCAAAACAAGACTATCACTGTCGGCCTTTCTAAAACTGTAATTGGCGAGATTTCCGGTGCGGGTACAAACAGCGTGTACTTTGGTCACATATTCGGCAGTTGCCATCAGCGCTGGCATCGGTCCGAACGGGTTGCCCTTAAAATCCATATCGAGTCCGGCAACAATTACCCTAATTCCCGAATTCGCCAAATCATTACAAATCTTTACAATTTCGTCATCAAAAAATTGCGCCTCATCAATGCCTACAACATCACAGCCCTGAGCGAGTATGGCAATGTTGGCCGCGGCAGGAACAGGCGTAGATCGAATTTCATTGCTGTCGTGTGAAACCACCATTTCATCGTGGTATCGCGTATCGATCGCAGGTTTGAAAATTTCTACTTTCTGCTTCGCGAACTGCGCCCTCTTCAATCTGCGGATGAGTTCTTCAGTCTTGCCTGAAAACATCGAGCCGCAAATGACTTCGATCCAGCCAAATTGTTCTTTGTGATTTACTGTATTTTCGAGAAACATTTTGTAATTTTCAGCCTTGAAAAGGATTAGGTTTTTTTTAATTTGTAACGGAACAAACCGACATTAAATTTTCTACATTTACGTCGTTGTCAAAAGTAGAAAAATTTTATCAGCTTGCTTCCTCAGGTCCGAAATAAATCTAAAGAAGTAATTGATCCAAAGATACGCCTCACTCACTGAAATTAAAAGTTATGAAAAAAAAGTTGGAAGCCGAATTGATCAGCATCGCGCATCGCATTTTAAAACTTAAAAATAAATCAGATCTTATCCAGCTGCATCAGGAAACACAGAAATTATACGAAAAACTCTCTGTATTAAGATTTGTCGAAGAGCACCTCGGCGACGTGAAACCCACGATTGGCCGCAGCGAAATAGAAGAAAAGATTACAGCCGCTTTTGACACTAGCGTTAGCGAATTGGCGGAGCAAACGGTTGCCGACGAAATCAATGCCGAGGAAACGCCCAAAAACCAGGACAAAATCGAAACGCCCAAAGCGCAAGAGCCACAGCCTTCGGTGAGCGCCGAAGAAGAATCGCAACCCGATGAAATGGTGGCAGAAACTTCCGAAACCCCGCAAGAACCATCAAAGGAAATCGGGATGGATTCTGCCGATGCCAATCCGGAAAAAGTTGAAGAGCCTGAAACCGACGAAGAGCAACCCGAAGAACCAGTTCAAGAACCCGGCGAAAAGAAACCCGAAGATAAAGAGCCCGAGCAGCAGCCGGTAGGCGAATACGACACGCCGGCGGAAATCGCGTGGGAAAGTTCAGCTACCGAATCGACTTCTGAAACAAAAAATGAAGCGACGCAAACAGCCCATTCCTTCAAGCCCGCATTCGAATTGTCTTTCGACGCCAAAGATGAAAAAGAGGAGGAAGTAAAGGAAGACGCCAAAGACCAGTTTAAAAACGTTAATTCCCAAATTACATTTGAAGATATATTGGGTTCGACCTACGTTGACCCGGTTTTTGTAAAACCAGAAGACCTAGCCAGAGAGCGCGAAACCTCGCAACCTGACAATGTTATTCCCATCGGCAGGAATTTTTCCGACGCTCCGGTGATTTCGCTCAACAAAACCGACGGTGATCGATCATTTTCTCTCAATGACCGTGTGTCGAAGGGCATTACGATCGGCCTCAATGACCGCGTCGCTTTTATGAAACACTTGTTCAATAACAGCAGCGAAGATTACAACCGTGTGTTGTCGCAACTCATCACTTTTGATACGTTTGACGAAGCCAAATCTTTCATCGATAACATGGTCAAACCTGACTACAACAATTGGGACGGAAAAGACGAATATGCCGAGCGTTTCATGGAAATTGTAGAGAAGAAATTTTCGTAATACACAATGTCAAAATTATATATTGTTCCCACTCCAATCGGCAACCTTGAAGATATGACCTTTCGCGCCATCCGCGTCTTGAAAGAAGTCGATTTGATTTTGGCCGAAGACACGCGCACTAGTGGGAAACTCCTCAAGCACTATGATATCGGCACACACATGCACAGCCATCACATGCACAATGAGCACAAAACCGTCGAGAACCTCATCTCAAGACTCAAAGCGGGCGAAACCATTGCGCTCATTTCCGATGCTGGAACTCCCGCGATTTCCGATCCGGGTTTTTTGCTCACACGAGCCTGTGTCGAAAACAAAATTGAGGTAGAATGTCTGCCCGGAGCGACCGCTTTTGTCCCCGCGCTTGTCAATAGCGGATTACCCAATGACCGTTTTATCTTTGAAGGATTCCTTCCCGAAAAGAAAGGCCGCCAAACGAGATATTTGGCGCTTGCAGAAGAAGCGCGAACGATGATTCTTTACGTTTCACCACACAAACTCGTCAAAACTTTATCGGAATTCATTACCTATTTCGGCGAAGACCGGCAAATTTGCGTGTCGCGCGAATTGTCTAAACTTCATGAGGAAAACATACGCGGCACTGCAGAAGAAGTCCTGACGCATTTCGAAAATAAACCGCCTAAAGGAGAGATAGTGGTGGTGGTTGCGGGTAAAAATACTGCAAAGGAGAAAAATAATCTGGAATAAATGTTGGGCGTTTCCCTTCGGGCAATCGGCTAATCGCCTCGTGTCCCGGCGGGTCGGGCTATCCGCTGCAATCTTTTTTTCTTTATCTCAACGCTACGCCGACGATCTCGGTTTGCTTCACTGAAGTACATCGAAGATACGGGTAATCCCAAAAAGGATTTCCGCTGTTATCCCTAACGCGGCTCTAAATCTAATGCACCTCTAAATCTACAAATGAAAACGAATTCCCGCTGAACAAACCTTTGTCCGACAGCTTTAAATCGGGAATCACGAGCAAAGCCATAAATGATAATGTCATAAACGGCGCCTTTAAATGGCTTCCCAATCCTTTTGCCATCGTATCGATTTCCTGATATAGTCTTCCGGTTTCCCAGCCGTCTTGATCACTGATGATTCCGGCGACAGGCAGTGGAAGAACTTTGCTTTGATTTTCACTTACGGCGCAAATACCGCCTTTGTTTTTAATGATGAGGTTGACCGCATTGCAAATTTGTTCGTCCGATGTTCCAACAACAACAATGTTATGGCAATCATGCGCGACAGAGCTCGCGATCGCACCATTTTTGAGTCCGAAATTCTTGATAAATGCCACGGCAGGTTTGGCGTTTTGGTAACGGTTGACGACGGCCATTTTTAAAATGTCATTCGTAACATCTGAAACCAGATTTCCGTTTTGCGATAAAGGTTTTTGGTGGATTTCCTTGGTGATTAGTTGGCCTTCCAATGCCTCGATCACGCGTATCGTTAGCGCGTTGCTTTTGACCTCAAAATCCGTAACAGTTTTTAATTCAGTATTGAAATTATTGGGTTTTTCGAACGCGACGTTTTTTATATACGACTGACCGTTTTCCGATACCAGTTCGCCATTGATATACGTTTGCAACACTTTAAAATTTGTAAGGTCTTCAACGACGATAAAATCTGCGGGATCATTTTCTCGCAACAAACCCACATCGATTTTATAATGATCAACCGGATTAACACAGGCTGCGCGCAATACTTTGAATACGTCGATTCCTTTTGCAACGGCACGTGCGCAAAGCGTATTGATGTGACCCAGGATCAAATCGTCAGGATGTTTGTCATCAGAGCAAAACATCATATTTTCAGAATTTGTGGCAAGCAGGTCAATCAACGCATCGAAATTCTTTGCGGCACTTCCTTCGCGAATAATGACTTTCATGCCCAAACTTAATTTTTCCTGCGCCTCTTCGAAAGTAAAGCACTCATGATCGGTCGTGATTCCGGCTGCAATATATTTCTGAACAGCTTCTCCGCGCAATCCCGGAGCGTGTCCGTCAACAGGTTTGGTAAAATGTTTCGCCCAGGCGATTTTTTGTAATACTTCCGAATCGTCAAATAAAACGCCGGGGTAGTTCATCATTTCCGCGAGGTAGTAAATATCGGGTGAGGAAAGCAATTCTTTTATTCCATCCGAATCGATAACTGCGCCCGCTGTTTCATAGGAAGTGGCAGGAACACAAGAAGGCGCGCCAAAATGAAACTTGAATGGCACTTTTTTACTGTTATCAATCATATAATGTACACCCGCAATACCCAGGACATTGGCAATCTCATGCGGGTCGGAAATCGTTGCGACGGTGCCGTGCAAAACTGCTAATTTTGCAAATTCAGAGGGCACGAGCATAGAACTCTCGATATGTATATGTGCATCGATAAACCCTGGAAGGATAAAGTTCTTGACGTTGTGCTCTTTTTCAACAATCGAAATGATCCGGCCATTTTCCACGGTGATCTCACCCGAAAAAATACGCTGGTTTTTGATATCTGTAATTTGTCCCTGAATCTGCATTGGTGTAAATTTAAATCCACAAGAAACGATTTTTTCATGATTCTGCACGTGAAAATTTCAAATAAAATAGAGTACATTTGAATATCGATTAGTCAATTATATGCACCATACAAAATTTATCTTATGCGCTGGAATCTCAAACCAAATCCCGACCCACAGAAAGCGCAGATGCTTTCAAAATCCTTAAATGTCGATCTTTTTGTTGCCCGCCTGCTTGTGCAACGCGGCATTGAAACCTTTGAACAAGCCCGACTGTTTTTTCGCCCACATTTAAGTGATCTTCACGATCCGTTTCTGATGAAGGACATGGACAAGGCTGTCGAACGTATCGAGGCGGCAATTCAAAACAACGAAAATATCCTCATTTTTGGCGATTATGATGTTGACGGAACTACTGCCGTTTCGCTGGTGTCGTCTTATCTTAAAACCACTTATCCAAACGTTGCGACCTACATTCCCGACCGTTATGCAGAAGGTTACGGTATCTCGTTTCAGGGAATCGACTTTGCTGATGACAACGGCTGTTCGCTGATAATTGCATTAGATTGCGGAATTAAATCAATTGCACATATCGCTTACGCCAAAGAAAGACAGATTGATTTTATTATCTGCGACCACCACCGGCCAGGGGAAAATCTGCCCGACGCGGTTGCAGTTTTAGATCCGAAGCGCGTAGATTGTGATTATCCTTACGACGAGTTGTGCGGCTGCGGCATAGGCTTTAAGCTCATTCAGGCGTTAGGTCTCGGCAGGAAACAAACCATTGAAGATTTAGTGTCTTATCTTGACCTTGTCGCCACTGCCATTGCAGCTGATATTGTTCCGATGACGGGTGAAAACCGCATTCTGGCACACTTCGGCCTCCAAGTCATCAATACTATGCCACGCCCCGGAATCAAGGCACTTATTCACCAAATCAAAAAGCAAGTGCTTACGATCACCGATGTCGTATTTATTATCGCTCCCCGAATAAACGCCGCAGGAAGGATTAAACACGGCAACCATGCAGTGGAATTGCTGACCGAGTTTAATTTTGAACAAGCGCAACAATTCGCATCCGAAATCGAACAATACAACTCCGAACGCAAAGATCTCGACAAACATATTACCAAGCAGGCGCTGCAACAAATTCTCGACAGTGCTGAACAGCAGCGTTTTACGACAGTAGTTTTTCAGGAAGATTGGCATAAGGGCGTGATTGGGATCGTCGCCTCTCGGTTGATTGAAACGTATTACCGACCGACATTAGTTTTTACTAAAAGTGGCAACAAATATGCGGCATCGGCGCGTTCGGTGAGGGGATTTGATGTTTATAATGCACTCGAAGCGTGCGCTGCCCATCTGGAGCAGTTTGGCGGACATATGTATGCGGCCGGAATGACAATACAGGCGGAAAAGTATTTCGATTTCAAGGAAGCTTTTGAACAGGTAGTGCGCGAAACAATTCACCCTGATCTGCTGGTGCCTGAAGTGATCGTAGACGCCGAAATCGATTTTAATGATATCACACCAAAACTCACGCGGATTTTAAAGCAGTTCGAACCCTTCGGTCCCGAAAACATGACGCCGGTTTTCTTGACCACAAATGTAAAAGACACCGGCTATGGAAAAAAAATTGGTGCGGACCAAGATCATTTGAAACTAAATCTTAAGCAGCAGAATTCCTCCAGTTTTTCGGCAATTGGATTTGGTTTGGGAGATAAAATTGCATTGACAGTCAACAAAAAAACGTTCGATGCCTTGTATTGTATAGATGAGAATGAGTGGAATGGAGAGGTCTCGATTCAGCTGCGGTTAAAGGATATCCGCTAGATTAGTTTTCGAATTTGTGGAGCTCTAATTTTTCGCCATCAAATACGCCATAAGTGAAATAACCAATCCAGTCGCCAAGATTGACATATTCTGAACGTTCCCCAACTTTGATGATCATCGGCAAATGTCGGTGCCCAAAGACAAGGTAATCATAATGTTTGGATTCAAGTTTTCTTTTGGAATATTGGACGAGCCATTCATTTTCCTCTCCGAGGAATTTCACATCAGCATCGCCTGAAATCAATTTATTTTTGACCGATAGGTATTGCGCAAGTTGTACGCCCAAATCGGGATGTAACCATCTGAACAACGCTTTGGAAAATGAGTTGGTAAAAACTTTCTTCATGCGTTTATAACCTTTATCGCCCGGACCTTTTCCGTCTCCATGTCCGATAAGGAAAGTTTTTCCGCTGAATGTGAACTCTCGGTTGTCGTGGTAAACAGGGATGTTCAGTTCTTTCTCAAAGTAATCACCCATCCATAAATCGTGGTTTCCGACAAAGAAATAAATCGGAATGCCGCTGTCTCGAATCTCGGCCAATTTGCCCAAAACACGTATAAATCCTTTTGGAACAACCATCTTATATTCGAACCAAAAATCAAATAAATCACCCAACAGAAAAATGACTTCCGCGTCCTTTTTTATGTGGTCGAGCCAGGCGACAAATTTCTGCTCCCGTGGAAAGCTTATTTCGGCAGTTGGAGCGCCAAAATGTTGGTCGGAAGCGAAATATATTTTCTTATTATCGGCTAGTTGCATGAAGCGAATTTAGTTTTTTTTGGTTTACGAATTGTCGCTCGCATACCATTCCGCAAAAGAAGTCTCGGTTTCCTGCAACTTCAGCGAATGCAGGTGGATATCGTTTGGAAGTCTTTTCATGATTTTTTCGGCGAAATCGGTAACCATGTTTTCACTCGTAGGCTGATAATCGACAAGAATCACATGGTGGCCACGTTGTTGTAATTCGGCTGCAAGTTCCACATGCGGTGTTGATTGGTTGAAAACGGTCGCATGGTCAAATAGATCAACGATTTCCTCCTTAACGATTTTTTTGAGGTCTGAAAAATCAATCACCATCCCGAATTTTACATGATCCCGATCGGCGATCGGCGTGCCGATGACAGTGACAGAAAGCTTGTAACTATGCCCGTGAACATTTTTGCACTTCCCATCGTAACCATACAGCGCATGTCCGGTTTCGAAACTAAATTGCTTGGTGATCCTGATTTTGCTCATGGCTTTCGATTTGACCGCAAATTTAATAAATACTCGGCAGTATGTACAGAATTTTCTAAATTGCTTTTTTTAAAATGAAAAAAATGTATATTTGCACCTGCATTCGGGGGATTAGCTCATTTGGCTAGAGCGCTTGCCTGGCAGGCAAGAGGTGACCGGTTCGAATCCGGTATTCTCCACAAAAAAAGGACAATCAAATCGATTTGTCCTTTTTTTTATGGTTGTAATGGTAGTTTAAGACTTTGGCAAAGCCGCACCCACTGCAATATCGCAACGGTGGCCTTCTTTTCCGTGTGGCGGATTCATTCCGGGAGCGGTTGGCGTTGTTACAGCATCCGTTTTTAAGATCGCAGGTGTGCTCGCTGTCGGGTTTGATGCGGTAGTGATTGTCGCGGCCGGAGTCGTAGGAGTTATCGATGGAGTCGCTGCAGGAGTTGTTTTTTTACCTGGAGGCGAATTTAATGGTGCGCCAACGGCAATATCACATCGATGGCCAGGTTTACCGTGTGCCGGATTTATTCCTGAGTGGTCTGCGTTCGCAACACGCTGTTGAGCAGACGCAGGTACAGTTTGTCCCGGGGCAACTGCTGCAGCCGACGCGGTTTGCTGGGCAGCAGGATCCGAAGTATTTTGCTGCGTTGCCATCGCGGTCGGATCGGAAGCCGTTGGTGCAGCATGTACCGCATCGGAATTATCCTGAGGCTCGAGTTCTTTTTTACAAGAGAAACAAACAAAAATTGAGATCAGCAAAAGGCTGTGAATTAATTTGCGGTTCATGATACTAATTTGAAAGTTATCTTCAAATATACTTTTTAATGATTGATTATCTGGGTTTGATAAAAAAAAAGCGCAACATTTAACACGTTGCGCTCTCTGAGATATATTGGATTTTATTTATCATCAGTTAAATACGTTTTGTTTCCGTTTGAGTTGATATAATACTTTCCGCCCCTTGGTCCGGTATAGACTTTTTTGCCATTGTATTTTCCGGTTACTTTATCGGGCGTTCTTGGCGCTTTTTCTTTGCTGTCCCGGACTTTCATTTTTATATCCTTCGCGGTTTGTTTTGTTTTATCCGCAACCTTATTAGCTGTTTTCACCGTTCCGCGCTTGACGTCCTTCGCTGCTTCTGTGGATTTGTCAGCCACTTTGTTGGCGGTTCTTACAGTTCCTACTTTTACTTCCTTTGCCACTTTTTTAGTTTTGACAGCGACACGGTCAGCTGCCCTTCCAACTTTGGTTTCCTGTGCGTATAGTGTTGTCGAAAAGGCGAACAGCATACACAATAACAATATCTTATTACTCATAGTTTTAATTTTTATATTTAGATTGACGAAATTAGTTACCCAATAAATTTACTAATTAAATTTTCAATCCTATTTAATATTCTCTTAAAAATATGCCCGAAGCTGAACGCTGCCCGTATGAATCGTTTTGCTCGTTTCACTTTTTCTGCCTTGATAATTGAAATTGACATCTAAATATTGTGTCAGATTTTTTTGAATCAGCAATCGCCAAGTCAGGTTTTGTCCAGGCTGCAGTCCTTCAAGCATCTGAAATGCCACTGGCGAAAGCGCATCGCCTTTAAATTTGTTTTCGTATAAAGAAAACTCGCCGTTCATCGTCAGTTTTTTCTCTGTCGCATAATTAAACGAAGTCCCCACACGTGTTTGCTGTAATTTTTCTCTTTCACCAATGGTATTGTTCTTATTCTGGAATTCATAAAAAACATCCCAGCTGGCGTTCGCCGAAAACAGATAAGAGATTTTAGGCGCCAATTGATAAGCATCAATATTAAAATTCCGTTTGGCGAAATTTTCAATCACCGCTTTCGATTTAAACGTTTTGCCCGACATGCCGAAGAGCCAATTTTTTTTGTACAGATGCGCATATTGTAATTGATGGGAACTATTGATATTTTCTTGGGAACCCACAGAAAGCAAGTTTTTGGCGCGGCTTTCGAGATACGTATAAGTAACCGAATGGAGTTGCTTGCCACGATTGTAAAATAAACTGTTCCGGATGCTGGTGTTGAGTCCGAGCAGGTTATTATCCGAACTGCTAAATGGATTCAAATCGAAATTGTTCCCATCACGTTCAATTTTTCTGTCTATCAGATACGAAGTCTGGTTGTAGAAATGTGAAAGCAATTTTAAAAAGCCGGTCTCATTTTGCCACTGACCCGGATTTAACGTTACCGATTCCGAAAACCGATTTTGGTGCGTCTTGATAAAAATTTGATTGGGCAGAAAAACCCGCACATACCGCGCAAGATCAGGGAAAGGAGCGATTTCGAATTCCTGCAATTCCTGAATGCCGTTTGCGATGTAATCGTTCCACATATAAACGCCTTGGCCTGGTTCTACCTCGAGATACGTAAATTCTTGTTGCGCAATCGTACCGGATGTCGTTTCATAAGAAGCGGTCGTTTGAATCAATTGGTCAAAAAAACGGTCGTTGTATAGAATTCTTGAGTTCAATGATGGCTCACTGCCACGAAGCGGATCTACAAATTTGAGATCGCGGTAATTGACAAATACGGAGAGATCGCTTTTCTCGTTTTGAATCACTTTTGATTTGAGATAATAGGATTGCGAAGTATTGACGCGCTGTAAAATTCCGTTTTGCAGGCTGTCATTCGTGCGGTGCAAATAGCCCAACTCGACATACACTTTGGTGCTGTCGCCGCGCCCGGTAAAAGCGCCGTATTCGAAAAAGCGCTGACTTAATGATGACAGTAACTTGGTCGACTTGATCTTTTCCTGATTGTCCTCGATCCGAACCGAACTGCCAACCCAGTTTTTACCAAAATGATAACGCAGCTGCGTTTGGTTGCGGGCGAATTTCGAATCGGCCACCGTTCCATCGCTTTTCATAAAACTGCTTTGATGCTGAATATTCCATTGATCGAGTCGGAACAACGCCGTGGCAATATGGCGGTTTCCCGAAAAACTACCTGCGAAATTGAGGTTTTCAAATTGGTAAGTCGCAAGCCCTTTCTTCGGCAAACTGAAGTTCAGCCCCGAAACGAGATAGCTCTGGTTTCCCGAAACAATGGAATTTAAGTTCCAGTCGCGGTCGAATTCGATGTTGAAAAGACGTTCAATGGTACGAAATTCCTTTTGGATAAACTGAAAATTGGTAAAACCGTCAACTTCCCATTTTCCGGTAAATAAACGTTGCTTGGCATTGATTTTTCCGGCAAGCCCTTGATTATCGCCGTCATTTTTTGGAGAAAATAAATTTTGGTCGTTGTTGCTGATGCCAAGTTCAAAATCAACATTCGTCTTTTCCGATGGATTATATTTTCCGAGCAAGGTCGCGATTTGTATTTTCGTGGGCGGAATCAAACGGATAATAGGCTCGTAATTGCCCTGCCTAACTCCGTTTAAAGGAGCGATGTACTCATAAATCCTTCCAACTGCAGCCGCAGTCGATAATACATAGTCGCCCTGAAAATTGCCGACAAGGCTGAATTTGACATTGTACAAAACTTGTAAAGGATCACTAGAATATTCAAAAACAGATACGCCATTGGCAAACGTTTTTCTATATAGAATTTTATTTTCGGAATAACTGTCGATGTATGCCGACTGTGCGGTCATCAGCGTAGGATTGTCACCCGCATCCACCAATATTTTCGCCTGTTCGGGCGAGAGATTCTGCTGTAAAGGCTGGTTTTTGACATCGTTCTCCGAATAGACATAGGCCCCCAGACTCCAAGTTTTGCGTTCGTGCGACGCGCCGAAATAAGTTACGAAACGGGTGTAATTCCGATCCGTAAACTGGTATTCAATGTTGATTCGCATTTCGGAGGTGACCGGAAACAATGAGGTAAAAGTGATTTCGCCGGCATTGTAATCAATGATATAATCGTTGTTCTCGCCGCGCTTAAGCAGGATACCATTGACATAAACGCGTTCAGAACCTGAAATGATCAGTATAAACAATTCGCCGTTCGATCCGCGCAATTTGTACGGACCCTGATTGCCTTCCTGTCCGATGAAATTGCTTCGCGCATATTGTCCGCGTACCAACGCTGCCGAAGCGAATGCGCTGGTTCGGTTACCTTCGTTTCCGAAATTAAAATTCGCCGACAACCCTTGCACTTTTTTATTGAAATTGAGAAATCGGGATTTGCGGTTTTCGAGAAAAAGGTCACCGGCGCGGATGCTCCACTTGTCGCTAAACAGTTCGATAAAGATTTGGTCGAATTCGTCCAGTTTTTGCGAATAGCCGCCTTCTTGTAATGGAATATTGCTGTCTTGTATCGAAGCGCGCAAGCTAACGCGGTCAGAGATTTTTCCTGTAATCTGCAGGTCTAGATTAGAATTGACCACCGCGTTCTGGTTGTTTCCGATGGTTACACCGCGCGTGATGCTTCCCGAAGTATTGAGTCCTTCGAATGGCGTGAATTTCTTCGCCGGATCGGCAGATAATTTATATAAACTCGCTTGTCCTGATTCATCAACAACGCGCCGGTCATCATAAATACTGTATTTTTTGGTAAGGTGCTTGGGAAATTTGAGAAAACGCACCGTCAGCGTATCGGTTGTAAGTGTATAATTGCCACGGAAAATAAGCGTTCCTTTGGCAAAATTCATCTTAAAAAAAGCAGTGTCTATGGGTTCGGACCGCGCATTGAGCAGTTTAAAAAACTCGGGATTCACACTCACCGAATCGATTATGATAGTGTCCCGGGTTGCGACGATTTTTTTGGATTTATAGGGCGTAATGATTTCCTGGGCCTGAAGTCCGGAAACGAAACTGATGACTACCCAGAAAAATATTCTTTTCAACATACCCGAATATAACGCGTAAGCGGCAAAAGTAGTGTTTTGAATGGAGATTTTTAAGAGCCTCTGACTGTTAATCAGAGGATTGTTTCGCTAATTCTCCTTCGTAACGACCTGCATTGTTTCGCGGCTGACTTGTTTTAACAGCACGATTTTTCCGTCTTCCACCATTTTCGTCGCTTTTTCGTTGAAATGGCGGATTGTATACAGGGACACGTTCTCATTGTAGGAAACTTTGAACTTCTTTGAAAGAATCGCTTTGAGTTCGTTGAAATTTCCAAATTTATCTTCGATACAAACAGAAAAACTGATTGCCGAATTCTGAATCAGGCTCACCTTCATTTTATATTGGTGCAGCAAGGCGAAAATCTCACTAATATTGGCTTCCATAATAAATGAAAAATCAATCGATGATAAGGAGATTAAAAGCTGGTTTTTCTTGACGATAAAACACGGCAAGTTGGGCTCGAGGTCTTTGCCTTTGGAAACGCTGGTGCCAGAAAGCTTAGGGTTGATGAACGATTTTACATAGAGCGGAATCTCCTTTTTTTGCAACGGCTGCAATGTTTTCGGATGGATGACGCTGGCGCCATAAAACGCAAGTTCAATCGCTTCTCGGTAGGAAATCTGATTGAGCAGGCTTGCATTTTCGAAAAAACGCGGGTCGGCATTCATCACGCCGGGCACATCTTTCCAAATTGTCACGCTTTCCGCATTGAGGCAGTAGGCAAAAATGGCGGCGGTGTAGTCTGAACCTTCGCGTCCCAAGGTTGTGGTAAAATTATTTGGGTCGGAACCCAAAAATCCCTGTGTAATATTGAGAATTTTTTTCTTTACGTTTTTGGAAATGTTTTTTTGCGTCAAATCCCAATCCACTTCAGCATCGCGATACGTTGCATCGGTTTTGACGAAATCACGCACGTCGATCCACGTGGTTTTTATGCCGCGGTGATTCATATAGTACGATAATATCGTCGTCGAAATAAGTTCGCCATAACTCACGATCTGATCGTAAACAAAGTTGTAATTGGGCGATTTATTGGTTTTGAGGAAGTATTCCATATCGGCGAAAAACGCATTAACGGCGGCAAAGACATCGTGCTTTTCCTCCTCAAACAAGTCGAGCAGGATCTGGTTGTGGTATTTTTTAACTTCCTGAACAGAAGATTGCAAGGCAGCCGATTGGTCAAAGTAATCTTTAATAACCACTTCAAGCGCATTTGTGGTCTTGCCCATCGCCGAAACAACCATCAAAACGTCCTCATAGCCAACTTGCTGCAAAACATCGTAAACGTTTCTGATCCCAGCTGCATCTTTTACCGAAGCGCCTCCAAATTTGAATATCTTCATTTGTTGCCATTTAGGAGAAGCAAAAACCGAGGGTCAAGATTTGCCTTATATCTAACTCTGAGCCCTTGATTCTATTTACTATTTAAAAAATTGTCAATTCCGTTTTCGTCCATATTAACCACGCGCCAATCGGTCAAAATACGCGCACCCGATTTTTCGTAGAAGTCGATTGCCGGCGTGTTCCAGTCGAGCACGTTCCATTCAATTCGGCGCACGCCGTCCTTTTTGCCCTGTGCCATAATTTTGGAATACAAGGCAAAACCGAGTCCGGAGCCGCGCATTTCTTCAGTCACAATCAAATCTTCGAGATGGATTGTTTTACCTTTCCAGGTCGAATACCGATAGTAGTAAAGCGCCATTCCGACGATTTTATTGGACTCTTCCAATTCTGCCACGAAAGTATAAAATAGCGGATTTTCGCAAAAACCATCGCGTTGCAAATCGGCAACCGTCAGCACGACTGCATCGGGTTCTTTCTCAAAAACAGCAAGTTCACGGATCAGGTTTAAAACTGCCGGCATATCCGATTTATTTCCTTTTCTGATGTTCATTGTCGGGGGCTTTGTTCGGCTTTCCGCTGCCATCTTTTTTTGGTAACGCACCTCAAAAAGGATTTCTGCTGCAAATATATTCACTCAATTCCTATTAAATAAAAGTAGTGTGAAGTAATCCGCGCTCGGGGTTTAGGCCATTGATAAAACAAATATACAAATTGGATAAACTATCCGATTAAATTACTTTCATTTTCATAAAAAAACCGATATTTGCAGCCTCTAACTACAACGATTTCGCAATGGAAGAACGCAATAAGACGCTAGGCGAGTTTATAATTGAAAACCAAAAGGCCCACCAGTATTCCTCGGGCGAACTATCTAAAATCATCAATTCGATACGCCTGGCGGCCAAAGTCGTCAACTACAAGGTAAACAAAGCTGGACTCGTTGATATTGTAGGCGCCGCGGGTGAGCAGAATATTCAGGGTGAAGACCAGCAGAAACTCGACGTTTATGCAAATGAGGTTTTTATTCAGACACTCATCAACCGGGAGATTGTGTGCGGAATCGCGTCGGAAGAAAATGACGATTTCATCACCGTTTGCGGAATGGATCAGGGCCACAACAACAAATACGTGGTTTTAATGGATCCGCTCGACGGTTCTTCTAACATTGACGTGAATGTTTCGGTCGGAACGATTTTTTCTGTTTTCAGAAGAAAAACGCAAATCGGAACGCCAGTCGCACTGGAGGATTTCCTACAACCCGGAACAGAGCAGGTCGCAGCGGGATATGTAATCTACGGCACGTCAACAATGCTTGTGTATACGACTGGACATGGCGTCAACGGATTTACATTGAATCCCGCTATCGGAACATTTTATCTTTCACACCCCAATATGCAGTTCAACCAAGACGGTAATATCTATTCAATCAATGAAGGGAATTACGTACATTTTCCTCAAGGTGTCAAGGATTATATTAAATATTGCCAAACAGAGGAAGGCGACCGGCCATATACTTCGCGGTACATTGGAAGTTTGGTTTCCGACATTCATCGCAATATGATCAAGGGCGGAATTTACATTTATCCGACAAGCTCTAAAGCGCCCAAAGGAAAACTTAGATTGTTATATGAATGCAACCCAATGGCTTTTATTGTAGAGCAGGCAGGCGGAAAAGCATCCGATGGCTTGGGCAGGATTATGGAAATCCAGGCGACCGAATTGCACCAAAGAGTGCCGTTTTTCTGTGGCAGCTATAATATGGTAGAGAAAGCAGAGGACTTTATGCGACTCGCCAAACTCAGTAAATATTAAAGAAATAAAAAAAGCTCCAAATGTGGAGCTTCTTTTATTTAAACGAGTAACGATAAATTATTTATTCATGTGTTCCATCTCGTAAAAGAAAGTTTCAGAATCTACTTTTTTATCAATGAGTGAAAGCGCCTTGTCAACGATGTAGTTGGTGTTTCCAGGTGTGAACCCTAAAGCGATCGCGAATTTCCGCAGCAATATATCCTGCTTGTCTCCGAGATGGTGGTCAATGTGCACCATTCTTCCGAGGTCGTACAAACGCTCTATCCTTTGCGAATACAAATATGGCGGATTAATTGGGTATTTCAGCGGGTTCTCTAAAATCTCTTCGTATTCTGAGCCGGTAATCTCCAATTTCGTAGCCAGTTTATCAAGAAAGGCTTTTTCTTCGGGAGCCACTGTTCCGTCGGCGAGTGCCACACGTACAATTGCCGAGAAATGACCTTTATTTCTGGTTTTGAATTCGCTATCAAATAAATCTGAAAATGACATAATGTGTTTTTTAGACTGCAAATATAAATGTATTTGCAATTTTAGGGAAACTATTTGCCAAGATTTTGGCGTTTTTTTTATGATTTCTAACGGAAATAGTTCTCAAATAAATTGTATGTTTACAGACCCCGAATCTATTAAATATTAACCGCTTATGTCAGATTTTCTGCTGTACGCTGAAACCGGATTGAATCACGGTCTCAGCATCCGGAGTTTTTTTCTAATCATTTTTGCGTTCGCACTCGCAATACCTTATTCTGTAAAAGATTGGAAGAAAGTTCTCGGCTATTGTCTGGTTTTCAGCGTGGGCTATGTGCTGGCGCTGGTGCTTTCCGCTTTCGGAATTGTAATTATTAAATCCAATATAATCAGTATTTTGATTCCTGTCACCATTTTAATTGTGGCATTTTACAACTTATTTACGGCAGGGAAAGCGCCCAAAAAAGATCCCGGCAACCTCATTGGTTTTATCTTGTTTTTCTTTGGAGTTATCCACGGGCTTGGCTTTACAGGATACTTTGAGTCCTTGTTTTTCGGAAAAGAATCTCATACAGTCGTTTTATTGCTCGAATTCAGTGCCGGGCTCATTGCTGCGTTGCTGGTCAATATGGTGCTTTTTTTAATTTTGTCTTATATAATTCATACCTTTTTTCAATTTGCGAAACGCGATTTTGTATTAGTTTTGTCAGCGTTTGTCATTGGCGTTGTAGTGCCGATGATTTTTGGTAATATAATCTGGGAATAAAAGAATTTCAAATCTCGATGGAACAAATCAAATTGAATAAATACGACAAAGCTTATCTAAAGATTGCTAAGGAATGGAGCCTGTTGTCCTATTGTAAACGCAAGCAAGTTGGCGCCATCATTGTCCGTGACCGGATGATTATTTCAGATGGTTATAACGGAACGCCAACTGGTTTCGAAAACTGTTGCGAGGACGAGAACGGACTTACCAGCTGGTATGTGCTGCACGCCGAGGCCAACGCCATACTTAAAGTGGCGCGGTCGACACAAAGTTGCGAAGGAGCGACCTTATACATTACGCTGTCACCTTGCAAAGAATGTAGCAAACTCATCCATCAGTCAGGGATCAAAAGGGTCGTTTATCAATTGGGCTATCGCGATAGGGAAGGAATCGATTTCCTTGAAAAGGCAGGCGTAACCGTAGAACAGATTGAACGTATTGACTAAATGAAAAAAAGCAGCATCTATATTCCCATTTTATTTTTCTTTACACTCGCATTGGGTGTGCTGCTGGGTGGATATCTCAATTTTCCCGTCGAGAAACCAATTCTTAACAAAAGCAATCCAAAAAACAAACTCAATAAGCTTATTGATTTTATTGAAAACGAATATGTCGATAACATTAATATCGACTCTATTGTAGATCTTACCGCTAATAACATTCTGGAGAAACTCGATCCACATTCAGTTTATATACCGCCTAGCGAACAGTTGAGTGTTGCCGAAAGCATGAAAGGCGATTTTGTTGGGATCGGAGTGAACTTCTATATGTATAAAGATACCGTGGCCGTCATCAAGCCACTAGAAAACGGTCCGTCGGAGAAAGCCGGAATTAAACCTGGCGACCGCATTTTGTTTGCCGACAATTATAAACTCTTCGGAAGAAAGTTGCCCACCGACAGTCTGTTTTCCAAACTCAAAGGCAAAGAAGGCTCGCCGATAGAGCTGACTATCTTTAGGAAAAGTGAAAACCGAAAAATCAAGATAAAACTCAACCGCGACGTTGTTCCCATTAAAAGTGTTGACGTTGCGGTTATGGTCACGCCAAGTATAGGTTATATTAAAATTAACCGATTTGCCGAATCGACATACAAGGAATTTATTACCGGTTTGCAAACGCTCAAGAAAGCCGGTGCTAACTCAATCATCATCGATGTCAGAGAAAATGGCGGCGGATACATGGAAATGGCGGCAGAGATTGCCGACGAATTTTTGGCAGAAGACAAATTGATCGTTTTTATCAAAAATAGAAAGGGCAGGATTGACAATACTTTTGCAACACAACGAGGCAGTTTTGAAAACGGCAAGGTGGCAGTGCTCATCGACGAAAACTCAGCTTCCGCAAGCGAGATTTTGGCTGGAGCGATTCAGGATAATGACCGCGGACTAATTGTTGGACGCCGTTCTTTTGGAAAGGGACTCGTGCAGCGCGAAATGGATTTTGAAGACGGATCGGCTGTGCGGTTGACCATCGCAAGATATTATACGCCAACCGGTCGCTCGATCCAAAAGCCTTATATAAAGGGCGACGAAGCAGAATATTTCAATGAATTTGGAAAGCGTTTTGAAAACGGGGAATTATATGAAAGGGACAGCATTAAGATTGCAGATACTTTGAAATTCCGGACACCGAAAGGCAATATTGTTTTTGGCGGCGGCGGAATAGTACCGGATATTTTCGTTCCATTGGAAGGCAAACACGGTGAGGAAAGTATCGTATATATTATGAAGCAATCGGGAATTGTAGGTCATTTTGCTTTTGAGCAAATCGACAAGAACCGTTCGCTGTTTAAGGAATTGTCTTTCGAGCAGTTTCTTGCTAAAATGAACCAAACCGATCAGTACTTTAATAATTTCCAGAAATACCTGCGCGACAACGGCGTCAACCTGAAGCTCGCGAGTAATAAATCACTGGTTAAACGCTATATCACAGCAGAATTTGCGAGACAGCTTTTCGATGAACAGAAATATTTTGAGATTGTCCTCAAAGAAGACCCGATGGTGAAAGCGGTTTTAAACGCAAAGTAATCTAGCTTTTTTTAATGCTGTCGTGACTTTGCGAATCGATTCCATTGTTCCATAAAGTCAGTATGTCGGTGGCAACTGCAGCTCCGCTACCTGCAGCAATCGCTAGTTGGCTTCTCCATCCTGCCAATGTGCCGACTACATAAATTCCGTCAGCAACCTTATGATCGTGGTTTTTGAGATAAATGCGTTGTTTTTCGGCAACGGCTTTTGGATGCGTTTCAACATACTCCATTAATCCATCGATAGCAAAGGTGTTTGAATAACCCACTGCAATCACCACAATTTTTGCGGTGTAGGAATTTCTGTTGGTGATGATGGTGAAATTCTGGTATTCGCCTGTAATCTGCATTACTTTTTCATCGGCGATTTGCATCACGTGCGGATATAGTTTAGCGAGTTGTTCGGTACTTTCAGTCAATAATTCAGATCCTAATTTACCATGCGGAATTCCGTAAGCATTATTGAATAAAGCTTCCTGAAGCGAAGATGTTTTTTGGTGCGTGACAATTCCGATTTTTTTCTCGGTGACAAAAGGTTTATTATAAGCAGAACCCAATACCATGGCGCATGAAATTCCGGAAACGCCACCGCCTACGATCAATACATCAAGCATCGGATTTATTGTTTGGTTTTTTCTGCAATCATTTTAGACATTCTGAAAATAAGCAGAATAAATACAGCGCAAAAGGAAGCTGCAATTCCAATTAATGCGACAATACTATTGCCTTCGAAGAGATGATCAAAATCGAGCAAAGTGATGTTGAAGATGATTAAGGCGAGTGCAATAACAACCAATATAGAAGTGAAAATTTTCATTTGAAGAAATTGAGGAAGTGAAATTAGCGAAATTGGATTAAACGAACAAACCTTTAACATTCGCCGCAAATAATTTAACAGCGATAGCAAGCAGTACAACACCGAATGTTTTCCGCACCACACCTAGTCCAGTTTCTCCTAATAATTTTTCTATCCTTGCGGAAGATTTTAGGACAAGAAAAACCAGAATAATATTGATAACAATCGCAATGACAATGTTTTCCGCGTAATATTGAGACCGCAGCGACAGCAACGTTGTCATGGTTCCTGCCCCGGCAATCAGCGGAAATGCCAATGGAACGATTGAGGCCGATTTTGGATTTTCATCGCGATAGATCTTGATTCCTAAAATCATTTCTAAAGCCAGAAAAAACAATACAAAGGAACCCGCAACAGCGAAAGAATGCACGTCTATGCCAATCAGACTTAAAAATTCCTCGCCAATAAACAAAAAAACAATCATAATGATTCCCGCTACAATCGAAGCTTTACCAGATTCGATATGACCGTGTTTGGTGCGCAGATCAACCACGACCGGAATCGTACCAACAATATCGATGACCGCAAAAAGCACCATGCCTACCGTAAATATTTCTCTGAAATCGAGGTTCATCCTTTTTCGTTTTAAAGTGTCGCAAAAGTATTGATATTGCTCGAACTCTTAGCCAAAAATAAGTTAAGTTTTCTAAGGCCGAATCTACTTAAATTCATGGGATTAAAAATTAAAACAATCAATAATTTTTTGAAAAATACGACATACCGTCACTCAATATTTTTCTGCGCCGTCTAACGATATGAAATGATTAATCCGACTATAGATTTAGGTCGTATAAAATTTAACGTATTTGACGCACTTGACTTTTATCGTTATGCTATCTTTGCCGCATGTTTCAACTCGGAAAAACCATCGTCTCAGAAGACATTCTTGAAAGGGAGTTCGTCTGCAATTTATCGGCGTGCAAAGGCGCGTGTTGTGTTGACGGTGACGCTGGAGCGCCATTGAGCGTAGAGGAAACGAAAATATTAGAAGAGATTTACCCAAAAATAAAAAAGTTCTTACGTCCGGAAGGCATTGCCACCATCGAAGCGCAAGGCACTTGGAGAATTGGAACCGATGGCGATCTTGAAACGCCACTTATAGACGAAAAAGACTGTGCGTATGTGATTTTCGATGGAAAAACGGCACTTTGCGGAATCGAGCAGGCATACAACCAGGGAATCATCGATTGGAAGAAGCCAGTTTCGTGTCATTTGTATCCGATACGCGTCAAAGATTTTACCGAATTTGCGGCAGTAAATTATGATAAATGGGACATTTGTGATGATGCGTGTTCGCTAGGAAAAGAACTCGAAGTACCTGTTTATAAATTTGTAAAGGAAGCGCTGGTCCGTAGATTTGGAGAAGACTGGTATGCCGAGCTCGAGAAAGTGGCCGAAGAACTCAAAGTTTCTAAAGCGCTTAAATAACGACCCAATATTTAATTAATCAAGAAAAGACGGGCAATTTTTTGTCTGGCTTTTTTCATCGCAATCTTTATTTTAAAAACCCTTTGTTTTCAGCAGGTAAGAAAAATTAACTTTTTTAAAATAGTAATCTTCAATTAGTTGCGTTTTAAAAAAATTAGCATTTTCAAAAACAGGTTGTTCAAAACTATACCCGATTGTGAATAAGTTTGGCTTTCAATTCCCAATGCAAATCCTAATCTTTGTAAGCGGATTAAAAACCAAAAAATTTGTTAAAATCCCCAAACAAACTTACTTAAACTATGTCAGCGATAGAACCAATATTACAAGAGAACAAGAATCGTTTCGTCATCTTCCCGATCAAGCACCACGATATTTGGGAATGGTACAAAAAAATGGAAGCGAGTTTTTGGACCGCTGAGGAAATCGATCTATCGCAGGACTTGAACGATTGGAACAATAAGCTCAACAACGAAGAAAAATATTTCATCAAACACATTCTTGCTTTTTTTGCTGCGTCGGATGGTATTGTCAATGAGAATCTCGCAGAAAATTTTGTCAATGAAGTGCAATATGCCGAAGCTAAATTTTTCTATGGTTTTCAAATTATGATGGAGAACATCCACAGCGAAACCTATTCATTGCTGATCGATACTTATGTAAAAGACGAAGCTGAGAAAAATGAATTGTTTAATGCGCTTGAGGTTTTTCCAGCGATTAAGAAGAAAGCCGACTGGGCTTTGAAGTGGATTGATTCGGATTCATTTGCCGAGAGATTGATCGCGTTCGCCGCCGTGGAAGGGATTTTCTTCTCGGGTGCGTTTTGCTCAATTTACTGGTTGAAAAAACGCGGACTGATGCCCGGGCTTACGTTCTCCAACGAGTTGATCTCGCGTGATGAAGGCGTACACTGCGATTTTGCTGTGCATTTGCACAACCATCATTTGGTCAATAAAGTTTCTAAGGCAAGGATTCGTGAAATCATCGTCGACGCTTTGACTATCGAAAGGGAATTTATCACCGAATCACTTCCGGTAAGTCTTATCGGAATGAATGCCGGATTGATGACGCAATATCTGGAGTTTGTAACCGACCGCCTTTTGGTAGAACTTGGCTGCAAAAAGGAATACAATACCGCAAATCCGTTTGACTTCATGGACATGATCTCGCTACAAGGAAAAACCAATTTCTTCGAAAAGAAAGTTGCCGAATACCAAAAAGCGGGCGTTATGAACAGCGGACAGGGCAATGACAGCGAGTCGCAGAAAATTTCGTTCGACGCCGATTTTTAGAAATTTAAAACCGAAGTCTCTATAAGTCGGAATGTCATAGCCCCGATAGGGCCGAACGATAAAAAACAGTTCAGTGAATTTTTAGCGTAGGAGCCAGGAGGCGCGCTGGACAATGCGCCAAAGAACAAGGAATGCCCTAGCCCGGATAGCAGCGGAAATCCTTTTGTTTTTTTCTTTAGAAAACAAAAGATTGCAGCGAATAGCCGGATCAGCTTCTTAAAAATAAATACCCGGGATTAGTTTCCCAATTCACAAATAAACCGAGAACCGGAAAGGGATTTCCAGTTTTCATAACACACATCAGCTTATGTATGTAGTAAAAAGGGACGGCCACAAAGAGCCGGTAATGTTCGACAAGATCACCGACCGCGTCAAAAAATTATGTTACGGACTCAATGATCTTGTAGATGCCGTGAAAGTGGCGATGCGCGTGATCGAAGGATTGTATGATGGCGTAACCACATCGGAGTTAGATAATTTAGCTGCCGAAACCGCAGCATCGATGACCATTGCGCATCCTGATTATGCCCAGTTGGCGGCACGTATTGCCATTTCTAACCTGCATAAGAATACCAAAAAATCATTTTCGGAAACGATGAACGATATGTATCATTATGTCAATCCGAGAACCAATCAACAAGCACCTTTGCTTTCTGAAGAAGTACACAATGTGATCCAGGCCAACGCCGAGTTTTTGGATTCACACGTTATATACAACCGCGATTTCAATTACGATTATTTCGGTTTCAAAACTCTGGAGCGTTCTTATTTGCTCAAAATTAACGGCAAAATCGTCGAGCGTCCGCAGCATATGTTGATGCGTGTTTCTGTTGGGATTCACCTGAACGACCTTGATTCGGTAATCGAGACTTACGACCTGATGTCGAAAAAATTCTTTACGCACGCCACACCAACGCTTTTCAATGCCGGAACACCAAAACCTCAGATGTCGTCGTGTTTCTTGTTACAGATGAAAGACGACAGTATCGACGGAATTTACGATACGTTGAAACAAACCGCAAAAATCTCGCAATCTGCGGGCGGCATCGGTTTGTCAATCCATAATGTTCGCGCGACTGGTTCGTACATTCGCGGTACCAACGGAACGTCGAACGGAATCGTTCCGATGCTTCGTGTTTTTAACGATACAGCAAGATATGTTGACCAAGGCGGTGGAAAGAGAAAAGGAAGTTTTGCAATTTATATTGAAACCTGGCATGCCGACATTTTCGAATTCCTCGATCTGAAAAAGAATACCGGAAAAGAAGAAATGCGCGCACGGGATTTGTTCTTCGCGATGTGGACTTCTGATTTATTCATGAAACGCGTGCAGGAAGATTCAACGTGGACATTGATGTGCCCGAATGAATGTCCGGGATTATACGACATCTATGGCGAAGAATTCGAAGCGCTTTATATCTCTTACGAGGAGAAAGGCAAAGGCCGCAAAACCATCAAAGCGCGTGAATTGTGGGAGAAAATCCTCGAATCGCAAATTGAAACGGGAACGCCATACATGCTTTATAAAGATGCCGCTAACCGCAAATCGAACCAGAAAAATCTTGGAACCATTCGTTCTTCGAACCTGTGTACCGAAATCATGGAGTACACCGCCGAAGATGAAGTAGCGGTTTGTAACCTCGCGTCGATCTCGCTTCCAATGTTCATCAACAACGGAAGATTTGACCACGATTTGTTGTTCAGCGTGACCAAACGCGTCACTCGCAACCTTAATAAAGTGATCGATCGGAATTACTACCCGGTCCCGGAAGCTGAAAACTCTAACATGCGCCACCGTCCGGTAGGATTGGGCGTACAAGGATTGGCTGATGCATTCATCTTATTGCGCATGCCGTTTACGAGCGACGAGGCGAAAAAACTCAACCAGGAAATTTTCGAAACCTTGTATTTCGCAGCCGTAACCGCATCAATGGAAATGGCGAAAGAAGAAGGTCCGTACTCAACTATAAAAGGCTCGCCAATTGCAGCGGGAGAATTCCAGTTCAACCTTTGGGGACTTACAGATGAAGACTTGTCGGGAAGATGGGATTGGGCTTCGCTTAGAAAAGAAGTGATGGAACACGGCGTTAGAAACTCGTTATTGGTTGCGCCAATGCCGACCGCTTCCACCTCGCAGATATTAGGAAACAATGAAGCTTTTGAACCTTACACTTCAAATATTTACACGAGAAGGGTTTTATCGGGTGAATTCATTGTCGTCAACAAACACCTTTTGGAAGACCTCGTAAAAGCCGGACTGTGGAATGAAGAACTCAAACAGGAAATCATGCGCCACAACGGATCGGTACAAAATATCGACGTGATTCCGCAGGATTTGAAAGATCTGTATAAAACCGTTTGGGAAATGTCTATGAAAGATATTATCGACATGTCGCGCCACCGTGGTTATTTCATCGATCAGTCGCAGTCGCTGAACTTGTTTATGCAAGACGCGAATTACTCAAAACTGACCTCGATGCATTTTTACGCCTGGCAGTCGGGATTGAAAACCGGAATGTACTACCTCAGAACCAAAGCTGCAGTAGATGCAATCAAGTTTACGCTCAACAACGAGAAAAAAGCCGAGCCGCTTGCAGTCGAAGCTACAGAAGTGGCCGAAGAAGCAATGTCGGTAGACGATTTCAAAGCCATGATCGATCGCTCTAAAAATGCGGAGCCCGATGATTGCGAAATGTGCGGTTCTTAATCGGATAAAATATTGCATTAGAAACAGCTGTCTTTGTGATGGCTGTTTTGTTTTTTGGCAGCAATTCCCGGTCATCCGCTCTATCTTTTTTGTTTTAAAAAGCAAACAAAAAAGGATGCCACTGCTACCCGGGCTGCAATCCGGGAATTTAAATGTTAATTTTCATTTTAAAGAAAATGCTCAACTTGCAACGCACCAATTCCGATAGTCCTGATTTTCAAAATCTTGTCGTCGAACTCGACAAAGTGCTTGCGGTGCTTGATGGAGATGACCATGCCTTTTATGCGCAGTTCAACAAGACCGACGCCATAAAAAACGTAGTTGTATACTATGAAAATGAAAAGCCTTTGGGTTGCGGCGCCTTCAAGTCATACGACACCGAAACCGTAGAAATAAAAAGAATGTACACCCAACCCCAAGCGCGTGGCAAAGGCATCGCCAGCAAAATTCTGGCAGAACTCGAAAAATGGGCAGCCGAACTCGGCTACAAAGCCGCAGTGCTCGAAACAGGCAATATGCAAATCGAAGCCATCAACCTCTATCAGAAACTGCAATATCAAATCATTCCCAATTACGGACAGTATGCAAATGTCGAAAATAGTGTCTGTATGAAAAAGCAAATTGAATCAATAGAACTGCTATAAATCCAACAAACCAAGATCCAACAATCAAAATATGAACTGGGAACAACTATTATCATTAAAACGCCAGGGCGACACGAGCAAGCGTTTGCGCAAAGAGCAAGACGACACACGCCTAGGCTTTGAAGTCGATTATGACCGAATTATTTTTTCGGCGGCATTCCGCAGTCTGCAAGATAAAACGCAGGTGATTCCGCTTTCCAAAACCGATTTTGTCCATACGAGGTTGACGCACAGCCTCGAGGTTTCGGTCGTAGGTAGGTCGATTGGCAGGCTCGTAGGTAAGAAAATTATTGAGAAATATCCATATCTAAAGGAAGTACATGGTTTTCACATGAACGATTTCGGGGCCATCGTTGCGGCTGCTTCATTGGCGCACGACATTGGCAACCCGCCTTTCGGACATTCGGGTGAGAAAGCAATCGGTGAATATTTCTCTATCGGAAAAGGACAGCAGTTCAAAGGCCAAGTGAGCGAAAAAGAATGGCAAGACCTTATTGATTTTGAGGGAAATGCCAATGGGTTTTCGGTGCTTACAGGAAGTCGGCCCGGAATTGAAGGCGGTTTGCGTATCTCTTATGCGACATTGGGCGCGTTTATGAAATATCCGAAGGAAAGTCTGCCCAAGAAACCTACCAAAAATATCGCCGACAAAAAGTATGGTTTTTTCCAGTCAGATAAGGATTTTTTTAAGGACGTCGCTGAAGAACTGGGACTTATCGCGAACAAAACGGGAAATGATATTGGCTTTGAGCGGCATCCGCTAGCCTATTTGGTTGAAGCTGCCGATGACATCTGCTATACGATCATTGATTTTGAAGACGGCATCAATTTGGGTTTGGTGTCCGAAGATTACGCACTCGAATATCTGATTAACCTGGTCAAAGACACGATAGACACTGCAAAATATAAGACATTAACTACGAGAGAAGACCGAATCAGTTACCTGCGCGCGTTGGCTATTGGAAATCTGATCAACGATGCCGTAAGGGTTTTTGTCGAAAACGAAGAAGTGATACTCCAAGGGAAATTTCCATTTGCACTCACTGACAAGAGCAAATACAAAGCGCAGATGGACGATATTATTAAGCTCAGCATCAAAAATATTTACCAAAGCCGGGAAGTAATAGAGAAAGAATTGACTGGTTATCAAATCATCAATACGCTGCTCGATAAATTTATTACGGCATACAGTAACAATATTGAAGATAAGTCTACAAACTACGACAAGTTGCTGTTAAAAACCTTACCCGAGAAGCATCAATATGAGAAGGAAACAATTTACGAAAGACTGCTTCACATTTGTCACTTCGTCTCACTGCTTACCGACGGAAATGCACTCTTATATTATCGCAATATTTTAGGTTATAAAGATTAGGCTGTTAATGTTTTAGCCATTTTTTTAAATTAATTAAAAATTGATTATGTTTGTTCCTCAAAAATTTATAAATATGAAAAAAATTACACTATTAACCACCATTCTGATTTCGTTTATTGGCTATTCCCAGACAAACAAGCAGAATATTCAGGCCTATCTGGACAGCAACCGTGCTAAATTAGGATTAACAGCACAAGATGTTTCAGATTGGGTTATCGAAAGTGAAGGAAGTTCAAGTTCTACCAAGATCACTACTTGCCGCGTTGTACAGAGACATCAAGGAATTGAACTTTACGATGCACAGTCGAATGTTTGGGTAAAAGACAATAAAGTGATTAACATGGGTAACCGTTTTATTAGCAATGTTGCTCAAAAAGTAAATACCGCAACCCCTACATTATCGGTATTTCAGGCATTAGCAAAAGCGTACACGAATGTTGGTGTCAGCCAACCTGCTTCGTTTTCTATTACTGAAACGATAGTGCCGAACAAAAAGTTTATGTTGAGCGATTCCAAACAAGATCAAATTACTGCTAAATTGGCGTACCACGCTGCAGCAGATAACAAATTGAAACTCGCTTGGGCTTTCCAATTCTACACTCCCGATTCCAAACATTACTGGGATATTAGGATTGATGCAGTTGACGGAAGCGTTTTAGGCAAAAATGACCTGACTATCAGCTGTAATTATGGCGGTGATCACAAAGGACATAGCCACAAACCGGAATTCAATTTCAACAATGTGCTTTTCAACCAAACAACTAACAGTTCAATGTTAGTGGCGACTCCGGGAACGTATCGCGTTATTCCTTATAACTACGAAAGCCCAAATCACAGCCCATTTGAATTGATTACTACGGTAGGAAATCCTTTGGCTTCACCAAACGGCTGGCATGATGCTAACACGATTGGCGGAACTACAGCATCGTTAAAATATACGTACACACGTGGAAATAACGTTCTTGCGCAAGAAGATGCCGCAGGAGATAATGGAACAGGTGTAAGACCTGACGGAACTGCAGCATTGTTGTTTGACTTCCCTTATTTAGGTCCGACAGCGCAGCCAACAACCTACACAGCTTCCGCTACAACCAACTTATTCTACATGAATAATATCATGCACGATATATGGTATAACTACGGTTTTGATGAAGCGAATGCTAACTTTCAGCAAAACAACCTTGGAAGAGGTGGTGTTGTAACTGCAGCGGGTGATTATGTGCAAGCAGATTCTCAAGATGGTTATTCTCAGACGACGCCAACTTTAAACAACGCCAATTTCACCCCGACTAACGATGGCGTAAGACCTAGGATTCAAATGTTTATGTGGACAGCCGGAGCGCCTCCGACAAACTACATCACGGTAAATTCTCCTTCACCTATAGCAGGCGGATATGCTGCCACATCTAATGTTTTTGAAGGAACAGACAGAATCCCGGTGCCAGAAGCTCCAAACGGACTTGTTTCTGACCTTGCTTTATACACAAATATTCCTGTAAATCCAGGACAAAACCCTAACAGCGCCTGCCAGGCCGCAACCAATCCTTTTGATCTTGCCGGAAAAATCGTGCTGTTAAAAAGAGGTGGTTGTTTCTTCTCCAATAAAGTAAAAAATGCCCAGGATGCTGGAGCTATCGCAGTAATTGTAGCCGATACGATTCCAAACAATCCAACAAGATTAAACATGTCTTCAACAGGATTGCTAGGAATTACCATTCCTGCAGTGTTTATTACTAAAGAAATCGGTGACCAATTTATTGCTGAAATGGCAAATGGTCCTTTGAATGTGAAATTAGAAGTCCCAGCAAATCTTTACTTATATGCTGATGGAGATTACGACAATGTTATTATCGGTCACGAATACGGACATGGTATCTCTAACCGTCTTGTTGGTGGTGGAGCGGCTGGTTGTATGACTAACTATGAGCAAATGGGCGAGGGCTGGTCTGACTGGTTCGGATTAATGTTGCAACTTAAGGCTGGTGATAATGGAGCCGATCCGAAAGAAGTAGGGACTTTCGTTATCAATCAACCGACTACTGGCGTTGGCATCCGTGACTTCCCCTATTCAACAGATATTACAGTTAACCCAAGAACTTTTGCTGATTCTAATATTGAAATTCCGATTGACCCTGCCGATACTGCTTACCGTTATAAAGTAGGTGAAATGTGGACATCTATTCTTTGGGATTTGACCTGGTCTTATATAAACAAATACGGATATGATCCGGATGTATATAATGGTACCGGTGGAAATAATAAGGTGATGCGTTTGGTTATCGATGCTTTGAAATTGGAAACTTGTAACGCAACTTCTATTGTTGCCGGAAGAAACAATTTGATGGCAGCAGAGCAAGCTACTTCAGGCGGAGCTGATTATTGTCTTATTGCTGACGCGTTTTCAAGACGTGGCGTAGGATTGAATGCATCATCAGGAAGTTCAAACGACCCTAACGATCAGGTAGAGGACTTTACCCCGTTCCCTACTGGACCAAACTGTGTGTTGGCTACCGACTATTTTTCGAACGATCAATTGGTTAGAGTATATCCAAACCCATCAAACGGAATGGTAAATGTTCGTATCAACAAGTTTGTTGGAAAAGTAAACTTCCAAATTGTTGACCTTAACGGAAGAATAGTATATGACCAAACCGATGAGAACTTTAATATAGAGAAAGCGCTTAATCTTAGCGGATTCCAATCAGGGGTTTACATCCTGAAAATTGTTGGAGATAATTTGAATTTCTCTCAAAAATTAATCAAGAACTAAACGTCTTTGACCTTAAAAAAAAATCCAGACCGAAAGGCCTGGATTTTTTTTGTCCACAATATAAATACACATTCTTAACTTTTTCTTAAAATATTAAAAAAATGATTATGTTTGTGCAACAAAAATTTAAAACATGAAAAAAATTACATTAATCACTGTTTTTCTCCTATCATGCGTTGCTTTTTCACAAGAAAAAAGACAGGAGATTCAGTCTTATCTTGACAAAAACAAGGCAAAATTCGGACTCACAGCTAGCGACGTGTCGGATTGGGTTATTGAAAGCGAAGTTTATGCTGAAGGAACCAAAATAACCAGTTGTTATATTGTTCAAAGATACCGCGGAATTGAAATTTTTAACGCACAATCAAACGTATCTGTTAAAGACGGTAAAGTGATCAATGTCGCAAACAATTTCATAAATAATATTGCGCAGAAAGTAAACACCACAACTCCTGTATTGTCAGTTATACAAGCAGTTCAGGGTGCATATTCAAAATTGGGGATTACTGCCACAACAAACTTTTCAATTACAGAAAGCAACGACAATAAATCATTTAGACTCACTGATGGTGTGCAGGAAAATCTGATCAGTGCTAAATTGGTTTATCAGTATACGAATGAAAATCAGTTAAAATTGGCTTGGACTTTTCAATTTTATGCACCAAATGCAAAACACCTTTGGGACGTAAGAATCGACGCATTAAATGGGGCAATCTTACAAAAGCATGATTTAACGCTCAGTTGTAATTTTGGTGATGAAACACATAAAAAATGTCACGCAGAGAACAACTTCAGTTTTGAGAAAATTCTTTTCGGTAATTCCAATACCTTGCTCGGCCCTCCGGGAACTTACAGGGTAATTCCATATAACTATGAAAGCCCGAATCATCATGCTTTCGAACTCATTACAACTAGCGGTAATGCGCTTGCATCACCCAACGGATGGCATGATGCCAACACAATAGGCGGCACAACAGCGACCTTGAGATATACGTATACAAGAGGAAACAATGTACTCGCCCAAGAAGATGCAAACGGAGATAACGGGAATGGCATCAGACCTGACGGCGGTGCTTTGCTCAATTTCGATTTTCCTTATGGCGGACAAACACTACAACCGACAGCTTATACACCGGCAGCGACGACTAATTTGTTTTACATGATTAATGTCATGCATGACATTTGGTACCAATATGGTTTTACTGAGGCTAGCGGAAATTTCCAACAAAATAACTTAGGGCGTGGCGGTACGGTTACTGCTGCAGGAGATGCGGTTTTTGCCGATGCTCAAGACGGTTATTCACAAACGACACAGACGCTCAATAATGCAAATTTTTCTACACCAAATGATGGAAGTAGACCAAGGGTTCAAATGTTCATGTGGAACGCAGGTGCTCCGCCAACTGATTATCTAACGGTCAATTCACCGTCGCCTATTGCTGGTCCTAGACAAGCAACGTCAAATGTTTTTGAAGGTACTGACAGGATTGCCGTTCCAACGGCGCCCAACGGAATTACTTCTGACCTGGTTTTGTATACCAATGGTCCAACGCCACCGGGACATAATTCAGCTTGTCAGCCAGCAACTAATGCTTTTGATTTAAGCGGAAAAATTGCGCTGATAAAGCGAGGGGGTTGTTTCTTTAATCTTAAAGTTAAAAATGCTCAGGATGCCGGAGCTTCAGCCGTAATTATAATGGATAGTATCGCCAACAATCCGGCTGGTTTATCAATGAGCTCAACGGGAATACTAGGCATTACAATTCCCGCTATCTTCATTACAAAAGAAATAGGTGATGCGTTTATTTCGGAAATGGCAAGTGGTCCTGTGAATGTCAAATTGGAATCACCAGCCAATCTATATCTATACGCTGATGGTGATTTTGACAATGGTATTATTGCGCATGAAGTTGGTCACGGGATCTCAAATCGTCTCATTGGCGGACCTGTAAATGCATCTTGTATGCAAAATGCAGAGCAGATGGGCGAAGGCTGGTCTGACTGGTTCGGCCTGATGCTTCAAATCAAACCCGAAGATACTGGTGCTGAACCTAGAGGAATAGGAACTTATGCCATCAATGAGCCCGTAAGTGGTGGAGGAATTAGATTTTTCCCCTATTCAACCGACATGAGTGTGAATCCTTTGACACTTGCCGATTCAAATGAAACGGAATCACACAATCGTGGCGAATCCTGGACTGCTGTATTGTGGGATTTGACTTGGGCGTATATCAATAAATATGGCTTTGATCCCGATATTTATGAAGGAACAGGCGGGAATAATAAAGTAATGAGACTAGCGATAGATGCTTTAAAACTACAGGCGTGTAACAGCGCGTCGTTTATCAGCGCAAGGGACAATCTTTTTGCTGCCGATCAGGCGACAACAGGTGGAGTTGATTATTGTACGATCGCCGAGGTTTTTAGAAGAAGAGGAATGGGACTTAACGCTACTTCAGGCGATGCCAACAGTGCTGTAGACCAAGTGCAGGATTTTACAGCATTTCCTGACGGACCAAACTGTAACCTGAATGTTAATTATTTTGAAAACCAAGACATGATCAGGGTGTATCCTAATCCGTCAAATGGTTTGGTTAATATTAGAATCAACCACTTTACCGGAAATGTTAACTTCAGCATTATCGACATCAACGGTCGTGAAGTTTACAACCAATCGGAAGAGCATTTCAATATTGAGAAAACGCTTAACCTGAACGGATTCCAATCAGGAGTTTACATCCTGAAAATCGTCGGAGACAATTTGAATTTCTCTCAAAAATTGATCAAAAATTAATGACTCGTATAAATGCAGAAAAATCCAGGCTGAAAGGTCTGGATTTTTTTTAATGGCTATGCTACTGTGTCCCGCTTACCGTAAATTATTAACCGAATAAAAAAAAAGAAGTTGTCTTATTTTTGTTTTCAAAAAATAAAAAAAGAGTAATCTCAGGCAAACCTATTGGTCCATTCGAAGAAGCCTTCTCAAGACATTGTACCCGAATTCGTCTGGCCAAAAGAGGCTACTATCGACGGGGTAAATTTTAAAATACGAAATACGCCTTATTCTTTTGGCACCAAAAGAGGACTCAAAACCGGGAATTACGAAGTCAGTGAAAGAAAACTTCTTAAAGCCCAAATCAAACCTGGTGACAACATTATAGAAATGGGCGGTTCGATAGGAGTGTTGACTGCAATTTTAGGAAATTATACAGGAACTTAGGGAAAAGTGTATTCTGTTGAGGCATCCGAAACCATAACTTCTTATTCAAAAACCTGGCTCGAGCAAAAAAGATAAAGATCAACAACTTTGATGAGAAGCTTGGTGCACTCGGCGGCATTGTGTCGTTTGATGCCAATGAAGAGCAGGAAGAAAATGCAGCTGCAACCGAAGTATACGATATCGAAAAAATCATGGCTTTGTCAAACCTGACGCCGAAGGTATTGGTAAATGACGTTGAAGGCAGTGAAAAAATAATCCTCGACAGTAAACCCAATTATCCCGATTCCATAAGGATTGTTTTGATGAAAATGCACATGCATATGTATGGCGAAACAGTCAGGAAGCAAATCATTCAGCGTATTGTAGATGAAGGCTTTGTCGTAAAATACGAGGATATGGATGTCTATTTGTTTGTTCGCGCCTATCTTATTTTATATTTAAGAAAAGCGACTCCAAATTTTTAACGTCGATCTTACACTGGTGTTGAAGCTCTGCAACAGTACCGTGTTCTATAAATTCATCGGGGATACCAAGCAGTTTTATAGTTGAACCATAATTATGATAAGCCGCGAATTCTACTATGCTGCTTCCAAATCCACCTTTTACAACGCCATCTTCAAGGGTAATTACACTTTGAAAATTGCCGAAAATTTGATGTAGCATTGGTGCATCGAGCGGTTTTACAAAGCTGAAATCGTAATGCGCAATAGTTTCCGGGTTTCCAATGTTTGCCAATGATTGAATAACATTGTTACCAATAGCGCCATTCGATAGTACTGCCACTTTACTGCCTTCTTGGATACAAACTGCCTTTCCGATTTCAATTTTAGCGTAAGGTTGCTGCCAATCGGTGATCACTCCACGTCCGCGCGGATAACGTATCGCAATAGGATGTTGCAGTCCGAGTTGAGCCGAATACAAAATGTTGCGCAGCGCAATTTCATTTAAAGGCGCATAAATAATCATATTGGGAATGCATCTGAGGTATGCCAGATCAAAGACGCCGTGATGCGTAGCGCCATCCTCGCCAACCAACCCCGCACGGTCCAAACAGAAAATCACGGGCAAATTCTGCAATGCCACATCGTGTATCACCTGATCGTAGGCACGTTGTAAGAAAGTCGAATAAATATTGCAGTAGACAATCATGCCCTGTGTTGCCATTCCGGCTGCCAAAGTAACCGCATGCTGCTCGGCGATACCAACATCAAACGCGCGTTGTGGAAACGCCTCCATCATAAACTTGAGAGAACTACCCGATGGCATCGCAGGGGTAATGCCCACGATCTTTTCGTTCTTTCGGGCCAGATCGAGTATGGTCAAGCCGAAAACATCCTGGTATTTTGGTGGCAGGTTCTCGTCAGACTTGAAATAAATTTCGCCAGTAAGCTTGTCGAATTTTCCCGGTGCATGATACTTCACCTGATTCTCTTCGGCCTGCTGCAAACCTTTTCCTTTGGTAGTAATAAGGTGAAGGAATCTAGGACCTTTTATTTTCTGAAGCCTTTTGAGCTCTTTAATTACAGCGAAAATATCATGACCGTCAATCGGACCCGAATAATCAAAGTTGAGCGATTTGATCATGTTGTTCTGCTTGGGATTCTTGCCTTCTTTGACCGCAGTGAAATAATTTTTTAAAGCGCCTACGCTGGGGTCGATTCCAATCGCATTGTCGTTTAAAATGACCATCAAATTGGCGTTAGTTACGCCGGCATGGTTTAAACCTTCAAATGCCATACCTGACGCAATCGAAGCATCGCCGACAACCGCAATGTGCTCTTTGTTGAAATCGCCCTTTAAACGCGACGCAAGCGCCATTCCGAGTGCGGCAGAGATTGCCGTCGAAGAATGTCCGACGCCAAAAGCATCATAAACGCTTTCGCTTCGTTTGGGAAAACCTGAAATTCCGCCGAGCTGTCGGTTTGTAACAAACTTTTCTCTTCTACCCGTCAATATTTTGTGCCCGTAGGCCTGATGTCCGACATCCCAAACGAGTAAATCTTCGGGTGTGTTGAAGACATAATGTAATGCGATGGTCAGTTCCACAACACCTAGACTCGCACCGAGATGGCCTTCTTTTACCGAAACCACATCGATGATAAAATCGCGTAATTCCTGAGCAAGCTGCGGGAGTTGCGCTTCGCTGAGATGGCGTAAATCGATTGGATTATGGATGTGGGAAAGTAAATTTTCAGGCATAAAGCAAAGGTAACAAATTGAATTCCTATTTTTGCGCCATGGAAAATATTTTCACCGATGAGTACTTCATGAAGAAAGCGCTGCAGGAAGCGCAGTTTGCTTTTGATAAAGGTGAAATTCCGGTTGGTGCTGTCATTGTCGTCAACAATCAGGTAATCGCGCGCAGCCATAATCTTACCGAGCTACTCAATGATGTGACGGCACATGCCGAAATGCAATCAATCACGGCGGCAGCAAATTACCTAGGCGGCAAATATCTCAAAGACTGTACGCTATATGTTACCGTCGAGCCCTGCCAGATGTGCGCAGGCGCTTTGTATTGGAGTCAGATTTCTAAAGTCGTTTTCGGGACGCGGGATGTGTCGCGCGGATTTATCGCGATGGGAACCAAGTTGCATCCGAAGACTGTTGTGGTTTCGGGTGTAATGGCTGATGATGCTACTCATTTGATGCTGCGGTTTTTCGCTGAACGAAGGAAATAACAATCAGCCGTTTATTGTATAACCGCAATTTTTAATCGGTTATATGGATTTTAAATTTCCTAAAATATTTTTCCCAATTTTGTGTCAATTTCATTTGCGATATTTTTTTTGACACAAAAAGTGTGTCAAATTATGAAATCAAAATTTTTTTGACACAGAATCTTTTTTTGTCAATAACATCCCATAGCTCGGTTCGTTCTGTCGCAAAGATGAAAACGATTTGAAGCCGCGCGGATCAGTACAGTGGGCGTGAATTTTCGCGAATTTTAGTTTGTCGTCCGGCTCGACGTTTTATCGGCTCCCTTTTGCGTTAGGGATAGCAATGAAAAGCCCGCAGTGCAACGAGGACTTGTAATGAATAGCCCGGCCGCAGGCAACGCCCAATAATTACGGGACAAGACTGCATAAAAAAACCGCCAGTCTCCCAATAATAATCGGGACGAAAGGCGGTTTTTGCATTATTTAATCTTTAGTATCTTTCCTTCGTTGTCGTAGAAATGATATTCAAGGAAGGTGTAAGCGTCACGCGGTATGATTTTTACCCATTTCTTGTGTTCCAAAAACCATTTGGAGCGCACGGATAGAAAACCTTTACTGAGGTATGCAGCCACAAACGGGTGTACGTTTAGTATCACTTTCTTGTGGAGTTTTAAGGCCCTTTCCAGGTCGAGACTGATCTTATCAAGGATTTGGATTGGCGCTTCAATTTCGCTGTTTCCATTGTTGGGATCTTCTTCGCTGGTTTTAATATTGACTTCCGGCCTGACGCGTTGGCGGGTAATTTGGACGAGTCCGAATTTACTTGGCGGCAGGATTTTGTGTTTGGCTTTATCGTCGCTCATTTCCGTTCTGAGGAAATCGAACAACACTTTGCGGTTGTCTGGGTTCGACATATCGATGAAGTCGATCACGATGATTCCGCCCATATCCCTCAGACGCAATTGTCTGGCGATTTCTGCAGCGGCGATCATGTTGACTTCCATCGCGGTATCTTCCTGATTGGTGGCTTTATTGGATCGGTTACCGGAGTTGACGTCGATGACGTGCAGGGCTTCGGTGTGCTCGATGATTAGATAAGCACCTTTGCTCATGGATACTGTTTTGCCGAAAGAGGTTTTGATTTGTCTTTCGATATGATATTTCTCGAATATCGGTGTATCTCTTGACTGATAAAAGCGCACTATTGATTGTTTGGAAGGCGCTATTTCCTGAACATAGTCCTTAGTTTCATTGTACAACTCTTCATCATCTATATAAATACCGCTGAAGGTATCGTTAAAGACGTCTCGCAATATCGAAGATGCTCTGTTGAGCTCTCCCAATATTTTGGACGGATGATGGGCGGTTGGTAATTTTTTACACATTGCATTCCATCTGCTGAGCAGGTTCTGCAAATCTTTTTCTATTTCGGCTGTTTTTTTGCCTTCGGCTACTGTACGAACAATAACGCCGAATCCTTTTGGTCTGATGGTTTGTATAAGTTTTTTGAGTCGATCCTTTTCGCCTCTTTCCTCGATTTTCTGCGAAACAGAAACACGGTCGGAGAACGGTACCAGAACGATAAAACGTCCGGCGAGTGACAGCTCTGAGCTGATCCTTGGGCCTTTGGTCGATATCGGCTCTTTGACAACTTGTACCAGTACGGATTGATTGGGACTAAGCACATCTGCTATCGTTCCATCTTTATCAATCTCTTTTTCAAACTGAAAGGTTTTTAGGGAGAAATCTTTTATTTTACCTGCGGTTACAAGTTTTATGAACTTTAGTTGGGAAGCAAGATTGGGACCGAGGTCGTGATAATGTAGAAAGGCATCTTTTTCGAAGCCTACGTTTACAAAAGCAGCATTGAGTCCGGCGACTGGCTTTCTAATTTTAGCGATAAATATATCACCAACCTGAAAGTTGCTCGCTTCTTGTTCTTTGTGCAGTTCAATTAATTTTCCATCTTTTAATAAGGCAAAATCTACGGCTTCAGAACTAGATCGGATGATTAATTCTTTATTCATCTGTAAATTTTTATCCATGAATTGGCTGGCGGTTATTGGTTGTTATTTGTTGGAGAAAATCCAACAATTAGCAACGATCAACCATCAACTTCTCAAGGATGGATTAAACAATAATTTAAACAGGTATCTGTTACCCGGTGGACTTAGTCAGAAAATAGTTTGCTTGTCTTTAGACATGCTACTTTAGACATATGACTAAACCCGATTTCAATGAACGTTAAAAAGAAAAAAGTAGTTTTGAGACTACTTTTTCTTCTTATGACGGTTAGCTCTCGCACGTTTTTTACGTTTGTGCGTCGCTACCTTATGTCTTTTTCTTTTTTTACCACTTGGCATAGTTGGTGATTTTGTGATTAATAAAAATTCTTATTTTGCTTCGTTGTTAGTTTTTACGCCTTCCACAAATACTTTAGCAGGTTTGAAAGCCGGAATGTTGTGAGCAGGGATTTTGATGGTGGTATTTTTCGAAATATTTCTTCCTGTTTTCTCTGCCCTTGTTTTGATTATAAAACTACCAAAACCTCTTAGATAAACATTGTCTCCAGTCTCCAATGAAGTTTTTACTTCATCCATAAAAGATTCTACAGTTGCCTGAACATCTCCTTTTTCAAGACCTAATTTTTCTGAAATTTTCGCTACGATATCTGCTTTCGTCATTTTCTTTCGTGTTTAATATATGATTTAGATTTTTTGAGGTTGCAAATATATGAATTTAAAAAACAATTAATCAACCTAAATCATTAAAATTTAATCACATAAACATTTAATTTTGCGAGGCAAATTTTTAACATGATTTTTACTAAGTCTCTTATTGCGTGGTATTTACAAAACAAACGGGATTTGCCATGGCGACAGACTATTGACCCATACCAAATATGGCTGTCGGAAATCATACTGCAACAAACGCGCGTCGCTCAGGGTACGCCGTATTTTTTCGCATTTATTGACGCATTTCCTACGGTCTTCGATCTTGCTCAGGCATCAGAAGAAAATGTACTCAAATTGTGGCAAGGATTGGGCTATTATTCACGTGCGAGAAACCTTTACCAAACGGCTCAGACGGTCGCTTTCGAGAGCAACGGAATCTTTCCTGATCGATACCTTGATTTACTCCGGTTAAAAGGTGTCGGTGAATACACAGCTGCCGCCATTGCGTCTTTTTCATATAACGAAGCTGTTCCTGTTGTTGACGGGAATGTTTTCAGAGTTTTGTCACGCTACTTCGATATTGAATCCGACATTGCTAATGCAGCGGCAAAAAAGGAATTTTCAGCCTTGGCCTTCGAGCTCATGCCCAAAGACAATCCCGCGACGTTCAACCAGGCGATAATGGAATTCGGCGCGCTCCAATGTGTTCCCAAAAATCCCAATTGCTCAATTTGTCCATTGAATAGCGGTTGTTTGGCGCTCCAACTCAAAAAGGTTGATAAACTTCCTTTCAAATCCAAGAAGCTCAAAATTAGAAAACGTTTTTTCAATTATATCGTGTTTTCGGATGTTGATCGCAAAACCATCGTCACCAAGCGTTCAGGAAAGGGAATTTGGCATAACTTGTATGAGTTTCCGCTGGTTGAAACAGATCGTGAAGTCGGGATGGATGAAATCGCGGTCAGTATTGGTGAGCGTTATCCACATTTTAAAGTCGAAACTATTGCGGAATTTAATTCGCAAAGCCAAATCCACAAACTCACCCACCAACATTTGCACATCAAGTTTTATGAAGTTAAAGTAGCGGGAAACCTTGCAGACGGCGTTAATTCGGAAATGCTGCGGACTTTTCCGTTCCCGATTGTCATTTTTAATTTTATAGAAAGGGAGTGGAAGTAGTTTTTAAAATTTTACTATATTTGGATAAAATACAATACCACACAGAAAATGAGCGGCACCTTAAATAAAGTTATGTTAATCGGGCATCTTGGTGAAGATGTGAAGATGCACTATTTCGACGGCGGAAACTGCATCGGAAGATTTCCCTTGGCGACCAACGAAACTTACATCAATAAGTCGACCAACGAAAAAATAACATCAACGGAATGGCACAACCTTGTGGTGCGGAATAAAGCGGCCGAAATCTGTGAAAAATATCTATCCAAAGGCGACAAGATTTATGTCGAAGGCCGAATCAAATCGCGCCAATGGCAAACCGAAGATGGCGTAACCAAATACACGACCGAAATCCAGGTAACCGAATTTACCTTCCTGACTGTCAAAAAGGAAATTGAATCAAGCGGACGCGTTACTACTGAAGGCAAATCTTACGATCCAAACCAGAACCCAATGCCGGAAAACGACCTGCCGTTTTGATTGTATAACTAATTCAAAATAATTTGGACCCGGAGCCCAGTTTAGGATTTTTTTCCACCATCGACACCCATATGCTTTTTGGATTTATAGCAATTTTTCTTTTGCTTTTTTGTTCCGCTTTGGTTTCTGCAGCGGAAGTAGCTTACTTTTCGCTGACGCCCAAAGAACTCGATGAATCGGCGGCTGCGCATCCTGCACGAACTCAAATTATCACCGAATTACTGCTAAGACCTAAAAAATTACTCGCAACGTTAGTAGTTTCCATCAACTTCATCAATATCGGTGTCGTGATTTTGTTTTCGTATGTAGGCCGCGCATTGTTTAAAGCCATCGCCTCACCGCTGCTTAAATTTACTATCGAAGTAATACTGGTGACGTTTCTCATCCTATTGTTTGGAGAAGTGCTTCCCAAAGTTTACGCAAGCCGCAACAGCATCGGCTTTGCACGGTTCTTTGCGTATCCGCTGTCTTTTCTTGACAAATTGTTGTCACCCGTGAGCAGGCCAATGCGGTCGCTTACCGTTTATGTGCATGAAAAACTCGGTAAGCAAAAATCGAATTTTTCTGTCGATCAGCTTTCGCAAGCTCTGGAACTCACTTCTTCCGAAGATACTTCCGACAATGAGCAGAAAATCCTTGAAGGCATCGTATCTTTCGGCAACACCGATACCCGGCAGGTTATGAGTCCGCGGATCGACATTTTCGCACTCGAGATTGGCGAATCGTTCACCGACATCATGGCTAAAATTACCGATAAAGGCTATTCCCGGATTCCGATTTTTCGCGACAATATCGACCAAATTGAAGGTGTTTTGTTTGTCAAGGACCTGATTCCACATATCAATAAAAACGAATTTGACTGGCCGTCATTGTTACGCGAGCCATTTTTCGTTCCCGAAAACAAGAAGCTCGACAACTTGCTAAAGGACTTTCAAAGTATGAAAAGCCACCTGGCCATTGTAGTCGACGAATATGGCGGGACATCGGGATTGGTTTCGCTCGAAGATGTGATTGAGGAGATTGTGGGCGATATCAGCGATGAATTCGATGATGAGAATATCAACTTTTCTCAGATCGACCATAGGACTTTCCTCTTCGAAGGAAAAATCAATCTTAAGGATTTCTATCGGATTGTTGCAGTCGACGAAGAACTTTTTGAAAATACTAAAGGAGAAGCTGAAACACTTGCCGGATTTATTCTTGAAATATTAGGTAATTTCCCCAAAAAAGGTCAAAAAATAAATTTTGACAAATGCCGTTTTACGATTGAGGCCGTCGATAAGAAACGCGTTAAACAAATTAAAGTCACCCTTGAATAAACTCCAATGTTTAAAAAAACTTTTTCATTTTTAATTATATTTTTCGCTGCAGTATCGGTCTTCAGTTGTAAAAAGGAAGTGTTGCCGAAACCTTCGGGACAATTGCGGCTTGATTATCCAATAGCCAAATATGCGCATTTTGAAAATGATTGTCCGTTTACTTTCGATCTCAATTCGGATGCGGTTATTAAGGAAAAAGGCGACTGTAATTTCGAGATCAATTATCCGAAAATGAAAGCAACTGTCTACATTAGCTACAAACCCGTGAATAACGATATCAATGCGCTATTGCGTGACGCCCAAAAACTAACTTACGAGCATGTGATCAAAGCCGATGATATTCTCGAGCAGCCTTTCATTAACAAAGACAGTAAAGTTTACGGCATGTTTTATCAGGTCAACGGAAATGCAGCGACCAACGCACAGTTTTATGTGACCGACAGCTTAAAGCATTTTATTGACTGTTCGGTGTACTTTTATGCAAAACCAAATTTCGATTCAGTCATGCCGGCGGCAAGTTATGTTAAAAATGATATGCAGGCCATTATGGAATCACTGCGGTGGACGAAGTAGTAACAGAATCAGAGAAAAGATTCAGATAGAGAACCAAGAATTTCAGAATAGATTCTAATTAGAAAGAGCCAAAAATCAAGTTTAAATTTGATTCCTGGCTCTTTTTTTATTCTCTTATTTAAAAAATATTAGGCTTTTTTCTCGTCAGCAGAACAATGGCTTTTTTTAGCGGAACAGCAGGCTGGTTTCCCACTTGAGGTTGTAGTTTCGGCATCAGCCGATTTATCACCTTTTTTTGCTTTAGCCCTTTTGCTTTCTTTTTTCTCTTTTTCCTGATCTTGGGGCATAAGCATCGCGTGATCTTTGGAAGCGTGAACATTTGAAACTTTATAGGTTTTTCCGTCGGCAGTTGCCTCTACGATTTTCACGAGACTTTCGGGGGTTTGTTTAGAATTGTCGAACTCTACAGTTGCGGTTTTTTTGTCAAAATCAACTGTCGCTTTTTGAACGCCCACTGTTTCTGATAATTCTTTTTCGATTGTTTTGGCGCAACCCATTGAGCAGGTCATCCCGTCAATACTAAAACTTGCGGTTTCGAGTTTTTCAGCACTTACGGAAGTTTTTTCTGCAACTGCCACTCCATCATTTGTTTTGGTTTTAGCAGCACTTCCCGTTTCCTTACAGCTTACGAACAGCATTCCGGAAAAAGCCAGTGCCAAAATAGATTTGGTGAAATTCATAATAAATTAATTAAGTTGTTAATTTGAAATCGTTTACAAAAATAAGTAAAAAAAAATGTGGTAATTCATAAAATTATTACAAATTTGGGCAATCAAAAATAGCTATGAATCCGAGACAACTAAAGTGGTTTTTCCTGATTGTACTTGCCTTGGTTTGGGGCAGTTCGTTTATCCTAATCAAGCGCGGGCTCGTCGCGCTCAATCCGTTCCAAGTTGGTTCGCTGCGGATGATTTTCGCAGCTGTATTTCTGGTGATCATTGGTTTTCGGAGCATCACCACAATTCCGTCCTACAAATGGAAATATATCGCGTTGACTGCCTTGTTCGGTACTTTTATCCCGGCGTACCTTTTCGCGATTGCGCAGACACAAATTGACAGTTCGGTGAGTTCGATCCTTAATTCGCTGACACCATTGAATACGCTCCTATTGGGTGCGCTTGCGTTCGGATTGCAATTTAAGAGAAGTCAGGTTTTTGGCGTTGCCATCGGACTTATCGGCAGTGCCTTGCTGATCTTAAATGGTGCGATGCATCATCCCGAACAAAATTATTATTATGCGATACTCGTACTGATAGCGTCGGTTTGTTATGCGATGAATGTCAATCTGATCAAGAAATATTTATCCGATCTGACGCCGCTGAGCATCACAACCGGAAATTTTATTGTAATGTTCGTTCCCGCTTGCATCATATTATTCTGTACAGGATTTAGTGAGGTCATGCACCTGCCAGAAGTGAGACACTCAATTATTTTCATTCTGATTTTAGGTGTCGTCGGAACCGGAATCGCCAACATTCTTTTTTTCCGATTGATCCAAATGTCGTCGCCCGTTTTCGCAACTTCAGTAACATATTTGATTCCGGTAGTGGCTTTCTTTTGGGGATTGCTAGATAACGAAATGCTCACACCTGTTCAGTTTATTGGCGCTTTTATCATTCTGGTCGGAGTATATCTTTCGAGTAAAAAATAAAAAGATCATTATCGGAAATCCTTAGGCGAGATTATTGAAAGTCGGTATCTGAAACACCTTCGTTGATTTTGACATCGGTCGTCGTCAACTGGATTTCGATTCCGATATTGAGTACAGTTTGATAAGGCACTTTAATTCCCTTTACATCGCGATAATCCGCGAATGCAATGGATTGCGTCATTTGCTGTCCAGCAACTTCAATCTCCCGGCTTTCGGCTACTTTGAGTCCGGACTTGACATCGTAAAACAATTTAAGTCTGCCGTCTTTGAGTACATAAGCGTCATTTTCGTTGAATTTTTCAATTCCTTCAAGTGTAACGTTTCCTTTCTTCACCAGCGACAATTCGATAAACGGAACGGCCTGCGCTTGTATGTCGGTTAAATCCGTTCCTGAGAGTTCTTTCTTATTTCCCTGCGTCGTCACGTAAGCGCCTTTTTCATTAACGACCTGCTTGAGCATCGACATGCCCATGGCTTTTACTTCGCGCAATTGCTTGTTTTTTGAAGTTGTTTTGACTGTCAGTTCTACCGGTGTTCCTTGAACAGTTCCGGATGCGATCATCAGGATGGATTTCACCGCACTTAACACTTTTTCCCCGCCGATATTTTTGATGTAATTGTCGAGGACGGTTTTGGCAGTAACACCTGCTGGAATAGGCGTTTTAAAATTGGGATTCGCTATCGGATTTCCGAATTTATCAAAATGAAAAACAGGAATGTTTAACCTTCCAAGTGCGGGCACGATTTCCGCGCCTTTCCCAACAATTGTAATACGCAGCTTATCGGCAACCATATATTTTTTGGCGACGCGTAATATATCATCGGCGGTAACAGCGTTGATATTTCGAATGTAGTTCTCATAAAAATCGGCAGGTAATCCCTGTGTTAGAATACGCAACGCATAGCCGGCAACAGTCTGCGGCTTTTCGATCTGCATTACGAAATTGCCAACATAACCCGCTTTGACGTTTTTGAGCACTTCGTCTGAGACTTTTTCGGTGCGAATCCGGCTGATTTCATTGAGGAATTCGACAACCGCACTATCTGCGACCGCATTTCTGACCTGTGAAAAAGCAAGGAAACGCGCCACGTATTTACTCCCTCGGATTACTGATTCAGCGCCATAAGTCCAGGCATGTTTTTCGCGCAGATTCATGTTGAGGTAACTATTAAAATCGCCGCCTAATACTTGATTTGCGACTATTGCAGCGAAATAATCAGGATCGGTCATTTTGAGATTGGTGATGTTCATTGCCGATATTTCTGCCTGCACGGCATTTGGCATATCAACAAAATTAATTTGTGTGTACTGCACATCTTTCGGATTCATATAAGAAAGATTAGGCGCAGTCGCCTTTTGCCACGAATCGAACAGGTCTTCCACTTTTGCTTTGATGTCGTCGAATTTGACATCGCCAATGATAATCAGATAGGCGTTTTCAGGGACAAAATAAGTGCTGTAATTCGACTTGACATCTTCGAGCGTCACAGTATTAATGGTAGCTTCACTGAGGTATTCGCCCGAAGGATGATTTTTTCCATAACCGAGGACGTTCTCGATTCTTCTGGCGACTGATGGCACGCTCTTTTCATCGGCTCGTAAAGACTCTAGTAATTTAGTCTTCTCTTTCTCAAATTCAGCCTGCGTAAAAACGGGTTGTAATGCGCCTTCAGCCATCAGTTCTAAGATGCGTCCCGCGTATTTCGAAAGTCCGGCAGCATAGGCGGCATTATCCGAAAAATTAAGTGTAGCGCCGAGGAAATCAATCTCTTCATAGAAAGCATCTTTGGCAGTTTTTTCTGTGCCGGTTCCCATCATACGGCCAGTAAGTGTCGAAAGACCTTTCTTATTTCCTTCGAGATAGGGAACATTATCAATGGTCAGCGTATAGGAAACCCGCGGCAATTTGTGGTTCTCGACCACCATGACTTTCAAGCCGTTCATCAATTGGAACGATTCCGGCTTGCCGATGTTGATAGCGGGTGCCGGTCCGGGTTTTGGCTGTGGTCTGTCTTGTGCGTACATATTTATCATTAGCAACAAACTCGAAAGTATGTATATTATTTTTTTACTCAAAATATAATTTTTGTTTTTTTGGTTTTCGCGAATCTGAGATTTCATGTTGTGAAATTAATTTGGGGCCTTTGCAGGAAGATAATCCAATACCAACCGTTGATTGGGGTTCAGGTATTTTTTGGCAACTTCTCGAATTTCTTCGCGTGTGATGGTTCGGTAGGTTTCTATATCGGTATTGACCAAGTTGACATCGCCAAACAAAAGGTAATAAGTGGCGAGGCTTTCGGCAATTCCTTCGATAGTTGCATTTTTATTGACATATTCATTCTCAAGTTTATTCTGTAGTTTGATAAGATCTTTTTCAGAAATAAGTTCGGTTTGCAACTTCACGATTTCGTCGTCCATTTCCTTCAGCAGACTTTGGGTCGTATTGCTGCCGAGCGGCAATCCGTATAAGGCATAGATTCCGTAATCTTCCTGAGCATAACTCAGTGATCCGATTTGCAGCGCCATTTTCTTCTCGTCGACAATTTTCTTGTATAGGCGCGAGCTTTTTCCGTCACTTAGTAAAGTGGAAATTACTTCCAGAATCCTGGCGTCGCGTGTTTTCATCGAAGGAGTTCGATAGGCCGCAACTATACCTGGAATTTGAATGTTCGGATCTTCGTAACTTGCCAGGATGGTTTGCGTAATCGGTGTTTCGGAATATGTTTTTTTGATAACGGGTGCACCTCTTTTGATCGGGTCAAAATATTTCTTAATCCATTTGATTGTCTGATCCATTTCAAAATTACCGGCAACGACGAGCACGGCGTTGTTCGGGACGTAGAATTTTTTATTGAAAGCCAGAAAATCCTTGAGTTTTGAAGCGTCAAGATGTTCCATAGAACCGATAGTTTCCCAACGATACGGATGATTGACAAAAAGATTTTTCTTGACCTGCGCAATCAAATTTCCGTATGGCTTATTGTCCATGACAAGCCTTTTCTCTTCCTTGATTACTTCATTTTGGGTATCGACGCCAATTTGATTGATAACAGGATGCATCATCCGTTCCGATTCCATCCACAAACCCAGTTCGAGATTATTGGAAGGAAAAACTTCATAATAGTAAGTACGATCGTCGGAAGTATTGGCATTGTTGTTTCCGCCATTTCCGGTAACGATTTTCATCCATTCGCCGCGACCTATATTTTTGGTGCCTTCAAATAATAGATGTTCGAAGAAATGGGCAAATCCTGTTTTATCGGGATCATCGTCTTTAGAACCGACATGATACATGACAGATGAAATAACCACGGGAGCCGATTTATCCCGATGTAAGATGACGTGCAGACCGTTATCGAGCGTGTATTCCTCGAAATTTACCTTTTGGGCAGAAGCAATATTTCCAAGCATAAGCAGAGCACTTAGGGCGATTAGGGATTTTTTCATATAGGGTAATACATTTTGCTGTGTTTGGTATGTGACGCCAGCAGAAAAATAAGTTACACCAAATGTAGGCTTTTTAGTTGAAGGTCAAAAGGGGAAAGTCGAAAGAAGAACTGCAAGATTGTATTGTGAACCGCGTGAGCGATGGCAGCGGAAATCCTTTTTGACAAGGATTGCCTTGAAGCGCAGCGCAAAGGAAATACAATCCTTTTCAAAAAGATTAGAGCGAACAGCGCGACGGCGTATTTCCTCATTAAATATGAAACGGATGATTGTAACGCCGGCACGCCAGAAATGAAATAACCGCCAGGAACGACGAGAAAAATGTTGTTATTTTCTTATGATGCATGGCCTTTTGACTTTCGACTTTTGACTTTCGACTAATTTTTTCACTAAGCAGTTGCGAGAATGGGATTTAGTTGTATATTTGCATCCATTTTATAAACAAATAAACAATCATTGTTATGTACGCAATCGTAGAGATAGCAGGGCAACAATTTAAAGTAAGCAAAGACTTAAAGGTTTATGTTCACAGGTTGGCTGACAAAGAAGGTGACGCGATTTCATTCGCGAAAGTCCTTTTGTTAGACGATAATGGAGCAATCACTTTAGGCGCCCCGGCTGTAGAAGGAGCTTCAGTAGAAGCCAAAGTGTTACAACACTTAAAAGGAGACAAAGTAATCGTTTTCAAAAAGAAAAGAAGAAAAGGTTTCAAAAAGAGAAACGGTCACAGACAGTCTCTTACGCAAATCCAGATTTCAGGGATTACTTTACCAGGTGCAGCGCCAAAGAAAAAGGCAGCAGCTAAAAAAGAATCTGAAGAAGTAACAGAAGAAAATAATTAACATTTAAAACCAATACGTCATGGCTCACAAGAAAGGTGTCGGTAGTTCCAAGAATGGTAGAGAATCAGAATCGAAACGTTTAGGTGTTAAGATTTTTGGAGGACAAGCTGCTATTGCAGGGAACATCATCGTAAGACAAAGAGGTTCTAA
>Ga0136636_10000004_pt1 | contig 92291 bp, 68 predicted proteins | sample AntDrymUQ8522106_2_FD_104653 | JGI IMG/M metagenome (GOLD analysis project Ga0136636, IMG submission 104653) | Polar desert sand microbial communities from Dry Valleys, Antarctica - metaG UQ852 (21.06) | ecosystem: Environmental > Terrestrial > Soil > Desert | place: Antarctica: Dry Valley... | reverse complement strand
AGGATGACCCACAACAAAGCGAGTGACAGATAGAATTCGGTGACAAGCTCCAAATATGTCGCAAGGATTGCAAGGCCACTTTTCGACACAACTGCTGCCAATGCGCCAAACACCGCAATTGGGGCATAGCGCATGACATAATGAGTGATCTGAAGCATCATTTCGGCAAGTGCTTCGGCTCCGCGAACCAAGGGCGCGCCCTTTTCACCCAAAGCTGAAAGCGCAATGCCAGCGAACAAAGCAAACACCAAAATCTGCAAGATGTTGTTGGTTGCCATCGCCTCAAAGGCGTTTTTGGGGAAAATCGACAGAATGAATTCCCAGAAGTCGAGTTTTTTGACCTCACCTACCGTCGCTGCGGCATTTGCGATGGTATCAACCGGCGCTCCGACACCTGGTTGGAAGAGGTTCACCATCAGCAGGCCAAGGCCGATAGACATGAAACTGGCAATGATAAACCACGTGATTGCGCGAAAACCGATCCGGCCAAGCGCTGTGCTGTCGCCCATGTGCGCGATACCGACGACGATGGTCGACAATATCAACGGGGCAACCAAGAGCTTGATAAGATTAAGAAAAATATCAGAGAGAAGTTTGAATGTCTTGGTCAGATATTCAAACTGCGTGCTATCCGGCGCGAAGTTGACGTGGACCGCGTAGCCCGCCGCCACGCCCAGAATCATCCCTGCCAAAATCCACAATGTAAGCCGTTTATCCACGCAACCCTCCGAACATTTGATGTTTCGGACGACGCTACACAGGAGCCATGACGCTCGCAACAAGTTACAGACGTGACTTGTTTAAGCTCGAGAAGGGCGTCATAAGCCTTGTAATAAAATTACAACGCAATTTGTCGTTGAATCTGGCACTCAACCATTTGCTCGCGGGCTCAGGAGATAATTTCATGGCGGCCGCCAAAATTGCTAAAACTACTATAAAGATCGACAAGACCCTTTTGAAAGCGATGGTGTCCGCTTTTGCCGAAACCGCTTTGCCTGGCGAAAACGAAGGCTTCGATGCGCAAGCGGCAGAGAATGCTGCGCGTTTCGTTATCGAGACCGGCCTTCACCGAAAGGCGGGCACCGCTGCCATCGCGCTTGATAGCTTCACCGACTCACGTGGCCGTTTGATGATGCGGATTGCGTTGAACAATGACGACATGCCCTTTTTGGTAGACTCGGTGTCATCTGCGGTTGCCGCTTATGGGATAGCCGTGAAGCGCATCATCCACCCGGTGTTGAGTGTTGTCCGCGATGACACCCTTGCACTGTCGTCAATTAGCCGGAAGCGGCTAGACGGGCAGCCCCGCGAATCTTTTATCTATCTGGAAACAGAGCGCGTTGACGCCAAGGAGCGTCGTCAGCTCGAAATACATCTGGCGGCTGTTCTGGCCGATGTCCGAGGGGCAGTGACCGACTGGCGCGACATGCTCGCAGCCTTGTCCGACGACGCCGACAGCCTACCCGATAGCGAAGGCACTGCCCTCATTCGCTGGTTCCTCGACAATAACATGACTATATTGGCGCATGAACGCATAAGCAGCGAGGGCACGCGTTCCGACCGCCTTGGATTGTCCCGCGTCAGCGACGCGCCTGTGCTTTCAGAAGACAGTGTCGGCCTTGCCATCAATTGGTTTGAAGGCGGCGGCGTTGTGCCGTTGGTGCTTAAGTCGAACCGCGTTTCAACCGTCCACCGCTGCGTTCAACTGGACCTCATCGTCGTCCCGGTGAAAACGGGCGACCGTATTACGGGCTTGGCGGTCACTTCAGGCCTCTGGACGAGCGCAGCACTCGCTACGGCCCCGGAAGCCATACCGGTGCTAAGAACGCATCTGGCGTCGCTTATGGAGCGTTATGGGTTTGACCCTTCGGGTCATGCTGGCAAGGCGATGGCGCATGCTTTGACGGCATTGCCGCACGACCTTTTGGTTGCGCTTAAAATCGATGACCTCGAACGTGTGACGTTGACCGCCATGTCACTTACCGATCGTCCACGTCCGCAGCTCATTACCTTGCGTTCACCACTAGGTCGCCATCTGTACATTTTTGTCTGGTTGCCGCGTGATGACGTATCGACCGGCATCCGTAAGCAAATTCAGACGATGCTGCTCGATGCGACGGGCGGGTCTTTATTGGGTTGGACTATTGGGTTGGAAGACGGTGGTGTTGCCTTGCTGCGCTATACGCTCGATTTGCCCGACCGCGCGCAAAAAGTGGACGAGGCTGCACTTGATGCAAAGCTCGAGCTGATGGTGCGCGGGTGGGAGCCAGCAGTTGAGGCTGCCTTGGCGGATCTAACGGATGAAAAGCGCGCAGCCGCCATGCTTGTGCGCTATGGCGCAGGGTTTCCCCCAAATTACCGCAGCACCTATTCAACCAACGAGGCTGCGCGCGACATGATTGGCCTGCTCGCGATGGAGCGGGATCACAGTAAAATTACGCGGATGTTCGTGGAAGACGACAAGCTTCGGCTGAAAATTTACAGTGACGGAGGTGCCTTGCCATTGAGCGATGTGGTGCCAGCGCTTGAAAATTTCGGTTTTGATGTTCTTGAAGAATCGCCAACGGCGTTGGGTGGTGGTCATTACATCCATGATTTCCGTCTGGCCTTGCGCGGTGGGGATATTTCTTCAGTGCTTGATGACCCACAGGTCGTAGAAGGCGCACTTAGCCAGGTTTTGGATGGCACATTTGAAAATGACGTATTCAACCAGCTTGTCACGATTGGCGGACTTGAACCGCAATCGGTCATCTGGCTTCGCGCTTGGTATCGCTACCTGCGCCAGACGGGGGTCACCTATGGCATGCCAACGGTGGTGTCAGCTTTGGCCAAGAACGCCAACGTAACGCGGTCAATCATATCGCTGTTCGATGCGCTGCATAATCCTAGCGCCAACGGCAGCCGCGATAAAGATGCTGCGAAATATCAGAAGTCGATCAACGCGGACCTTGCGGCGGTGTCGGCAATTGACGAAGACCGCATCCTTCGCCGGTTTCTGGCGGTTGTTCTTGCCACGGTACGCACCAACGCCTTCTCCGCGGCAGCAGCCGAAGCATTGGCCTTCAAACTGGATTGCGCGAAAGTCCCCGGCCTGCCTGCGCCACTGCCTTGGCGTGAGGTTTTTGTTTATTCACCGCGCGTCGAGGGTATCCACTTGCGCGCAGGGCCAGTGGCGCGCGGTGGCTTGCGTTGGTCTGACCGGCGTGACGACTTCCGCACCGAGGTCCTTGGCCTGATGAAGGCGCAACGCGTCAAAAACGCCGTCATCGTGCCGACTGGCGCGAAAGGCGGATTTTACCCCAAGCGGCTGCCAGACATGCGCATTGACCGCGATGCCTGGTTCGCAGAGGGCACCGAGGCGTACAAAATATTCATCCGGACCTTGCTGTCTATTACGGACAACATCGTCAACGACCGGATTGTCCATCCAAGCGATGTGGTTATTCACGATGGTGACGACCCCTATTTCGTTGTTGCTGCAGACAAGGGCACGGCCACATTTTCCGACACCGCAAACGCCATCGCGCTTGAACGCAATTTCTGGCTCGGTGATGCTTTCGCGAGCGGAGGCTCGGTTGGTTACGACCATAAGGCGATGGGCATTACCGCGAAGGGCGGCTGGCTATCGGTGCAACGGCATTTTGCCGAAATGGGTATTGATGTTCAAAAGGAGCCTGTCACGGTTGCGGGCGTCGGTGATATGTCGGGTGACGTATTCGGCAACGGCATGTTGCTTTCAAAGACACTGAAGGTCGTCGCAGCGTTTGACCATCGCCACATCTTCCTTGACCCCGATCCAGACCCGGCAGCAAGCTGGAAGGAACGTCAACGGTTGTTCCACCTGCCGCGTTCAAGCTGGCTCGATTATGATACAAAGTTGATTTCCAAGGGCGGCGGCGTGTTCGCCCGCACAGAGAAATTGATCAAAACAACATCTGAAATCAGAGCCTTGCTTGGCATTGATGCGAAAGAAATTGAACCTTCTGCGTTGATGACGGCAATTCTAAAGGCGCCTGTTCAGCTGATGTGGTTCGGCGGAATCGGGACTTACATTAAGGACCGGAGCGAAAGCCATTTGGACGTCGGCGACCCCGGCAATGACGCCATTCGTGTGAACGGTGCAGATGTGCAAGCGCAGGTCATTGGTGAGGGCGCGAACCTTGGCGTCACTCAGGCGGGCCGTATTGGGTACGCCTTGCGTGGCGGTCGCATCAACACTGACTTCATCGACAATAGCGCTGGCGTCGATTGCTCCGATAATGAAGTGAACATAAAAATCGCGCTGAACGCGCAGATGCGTGCGGGCAAATTGAAGGAGCCGGCACGCAACGTTCTGCTGGCCGACATGACCGACGCGGTTGCCCATCTGGTGTTGGAGGACAACCGTCTTCAGACGCTTGCCTTGTCGATTGCAGAAACCGGCGGCGCTGGGGATTTGCCAGCCTATGTCAGGCTTATCGAGATATTTGAAGGCAGTGGCCGTCTTGACCGTGCGGTCGAAGGACTGGCGCCTAATGAAGAGCTGTTCCGGCGGGCGAACGAAGGGCGTGGTCTGACGCGGCCTGAGTTGGCGATATTGCTCTCTACAGCGAAGCTTGCAGCGCAGGATGGTGTTGAGGAAGCACCATTGGCGCAGGACGAGTCCATGGACGCCGAACTTTTGGCGGCTTTCCCGGACTTAATGGTCAAATCTCACAAATCGGCGATTTTGGCACACCGTCTGCGCAAGGAAATCATCGCTACCAAATTGGCCAACCGGATGATTAACCGGCTTGGCATGCTGCACCCGTTTGAATTAGCCGAAGAAGAAGGCTGCGGCCTTGGCGATGTGGCTGCGGCCTTTGCCATTGCCGAACGTATTTATGATTTGCCGTCTTTGTGGAATGCGATTGATACGACTGCGATGCCAGAATCGGTGCGGCTGATGCTGTTCAATCAAGCTGCCGTTGAAACCCGCGCGCAGATGGCTGATATCATCCGCAACGCGCATGAGGGACGCGACGTTAGCGGAGCCACCGCTGTCTACGCACCAGTGGTACAGAAGCTAACGGCTGCATTGGACGGGTTGCTGCCTAATGACGTTCGTCTGCAAACCGAACGCTTCGGTGCGCGGTTGACGGAAAATGGTGCGCCACGCAAAATCGCGGATCGTCTGGTGCAACTGGCGCAGCTTGATGGTGCCATCGGGCTGGCGGCGTTGTCGTCTTCGAAAAAGGGCGATGTGACCGCGCTGACCCGAGCCTTTACGGCCATCGGCGATGCCCTTGGCCTGAGCTGGGCGCAGGGAACAGCAATGCAGATTGATCCGCAAGATCCGTGGGAGCGACTATTGGTTGCTGGACTGGCAAGAGACTTCCAAACCATGCGTCTGGACTTCTTGCGACGTCGTGGAGCGAAAAAGCCACTTGAGGATACGCAAGACTGGCTTGAGGCAAATGCGGTTCGTGTTCGTGCGTTCAAGGCAATGGTCGACCGTGCCCGCATGACAGGCTTGCCAACCCCCGCCATGTTGGCGCAGGTGGCTGGTCAAGCACGGGTACTGCTGGGGCGTTAACGCCTCAGCGTTTATCCCCTAAGCCTGCTGGGTTACCCTTCGTCGACGGGTTCGATGCGTTTAGCTTTTTTGGCTTTTCAGCCTTAGGCTTGCGGACTTCACGGCTCGATTTCTTTTGGCTCTTCGCCATGATATTTCCTTCGGGGGTGACTTATATCATTACAGGCCTGGTCGATGTGACCCAGCCAGTATTATGTGCACATAAGCATGAGAGGCCCTCGATATAAGGGTGTCGGCAGGAAACGGCTTAAGCAACCGTTTCGGAAGCACGCTTATAAATGCTGTTCAGCGGGCTGCGGAAAAGCTTCATCACCATCGGTTCGAAAAATGCGAGCGGGAGCGTGTCGTAATCCGGGTCGAATGATGGGCAGTCATATTTGTCGATAAACTCTTCGGTGTCGGCAAACCACTCATGACCGCGAAACTTCTCCCGCATGTCACGGTCGAGCCCGAGATGATGGAAGAAATTGCGACCCTGAAAAATTCCATGGTTCTGCACAATCCAATGAAGCCTTTCTGAAACGAAGGGCTTCAATATCGCCGCCGCAATATCCGGATGGTTGGCCGCACCCAGCGTATCGCCAATGTCATGAAGCAAGGCCATGACGACATAATCTTCGTCACGACCATCACGGTGCGCGCGCGTTGCGGTCTGCAATGAATGCGTGAGCCGGTCGACTGCAAATCCACCAAAGTCACCATCGAGCAATTTCAGATGGTCCAAAATCCGGCGTCCGCCATCTTGCGAAAACGGGATGTTGTGTCGCATGATGATTTGCCAATCTTCTTGCGTGCTCTGAGACATATCATGGAAATTTGCGCGGTCTTCGTGGTTGTCCATTTGGGTATCCTCTCGGCGCAATGTCTAACATTGTTGGCAGACGAAACAAGGGCTTCATGCGCGCGCGAAATGCGGCTAGACCAAATATATGGCGGTATTAGAGCTTACGGATAAACCTTTCTTTGCGGACAAAAACCGCGCTTTTTGGAACTTGCATTCGGCTGGCTGGGCTGGCGCAGTCATCTTGCGTGCAGCATCAGGCATCGCGCAGGGGCAGCCAGTAAGCTTCCTTGTGCCCATTCTGATATCCGCAGTGACTGGCTACTCGATCACATTGCTTCTATCCGTCATTTACAGGTTTTTGATCGGGCAGCGGCCTTTTATCACGTGGAGCCTGACCTTCGTGTCGGTCTCGCTGGCAACGATTGGCTATGCCTATATCGACGTCTGGGTGCTGCAAACCATTCGCGACGGCGTCGATGAAACGCCATTCGCGCAATTATGGCTCGCAGCAATTTACATCAACTCAGTGCTGTTGGCGGCTTGGTCCGCTTTATATTACGCTATCAACTATTTCGTGCGTGCCGAAGAGCAGGCTGACCAAATGATGCGGTTGGAGGCGCAAGCCACTAGCGCGCAGCTTACGATGTTGCGCTATCAGCTTAATCCCCATTTCCTGTTCAATACGCTGAACAGCATTTCAACGCTGGTTTTGCTCAAACAGACGGAGCAAGCTAACGCCATGTTATCGCGATTGTCTTCATTCTTGCGCTTTACCCTTATCAATGAAGCAGCCGCCAAAGTGCCGCTGACGCAGGAGATCGAGACCTTGAAGCTGTATCTCGACATCGAAAAAATGCGTTTTGAAGAACGGCTGCGGACATATTTCACAATCGACTCGGCAGTTGAAAATGCATTGGTGCCGTCATTACTATTGCAACCACTGGTGGAAAACGCGATCAAATACGCCGTGACGCCGAAGGAAGAGGGAGCGGACATTTCCGTCAGCGCTCAACTCGTCGGCCAAAGAGTTCGAATCACCGTTTCGGACACTGGCCCGGGCTTGCAGCCTGGACAGCAAGACCACAGCCTGTCGACAGGCGTTGGCATGGCGAACACGCGTGAGCGCTTGGCACAAGCCTATGGCGACGACCAACGCTTTGAGCATTATGTGAAAGCTGGTGGAGGATTTGAGGTTTTGTTGGAACTACCCTACCAGAGCAGGATTATAGCAGGGGAACAGAATCAAGCGGGGGCTAAGCAGCAAGGAATATTATCCGCATGAGCATTCGTACAATTTTGGTCGACGATGAAAAACTGGCCATTCAGGGTCTCGAATTACGGCTTCAACCTTTTGATGACATCGAGATTGTTGCAACTTGCCACAACGGTCGGGAGGCCATTCGCAAGATCAAGACTTTAAAGCCTGACCTGGTCTTCCTTGACATCCAAATGCCGGGATTCGATGGCTTTTCGGTGGTTCAGGGCGTCATGGATATTGACCCGCCCTTGTTTGTGTTTGTGACGGCTTACTCGGAACACGCCATTAAGGCATTTGAAGCGCAGGCCATCGACTATTTGATGAAGCCTGTGGAGCCTGAGCGCCTTGCCGATACTATGGACCGTGTACGAAGCAGGCTAGCCGACAAGCGCACATCGGACGAACTTGAACGCCTCCGCAACGTTATTAATGAAGTTGCGCCAAATGCCGTAGACAATCTTGGGTCACTCGACGAGGATATGGCGTCCACTCGATTTGAGAAGCTTATCAACGTCAAGGATCGCGGCCAGATTTTTCGTGTCGATGTCGAAAGTATCGAGCGGATTGATGCGGCAGGCGACTATATGTGCATTTACACCGCCGACAATTCGCTGATCTTGCGTGAAACGATGAAGGATTTGGAAAAGCGGCTCGACCCGCGCACATTCCAGCGCGTGCATCGCTCTACGATTGTCAATTTAGATCAGGTGCGCCAAGTTAAACCACATACGAATGGCGAATGCTTTCTGGTGCTGGAGTCCGGCGCTCAGGTAAAGGTCAGCCGATCTTATCGCGACGTTGTCGCCCGTTTTGTACATTAAGGAGCTTAGGGATGAAGCCAGCAAATTCGCCAAAACGTATGAAGGCCAGCGATTTTCATCCCTACATCCTCGAAATCTTTGACGGCTATGTCCATGGTAAGCTAACCAAACGGGAGTTCATCCGTGAGGCAGGCAAGTTTGCTGCTGCTGGTATGACTGGGTTGATGATTCTCAACCAACTAAAGCCGGATTATGCGCTCGCACAGCAAGTGAAAGCGGATGATCCAGCGATCATCACCTCACGCGTGACGGTACCAAGCCCAGACGGCCATGGCAGCATCACTGGCTTGTTGGCTAAGCCCGCCAAGGCAAAAGGTAAGCTGCCTGCGGTCCTCGTAATCCACGAAAACCGTGGGCTGAACCCTTATATCGAAGACGTCGTGCGGCGCTTGGCTAAGGCTGGTTATATGGCGCTCGGCCCAGATGGCCTGTCCTCTGTCGGCGGCTATCCCGGCAATGATGAAGCGGGCCGCGAGTTGCAAGCAAAGCTGAATCCAGGCAAATTGCTTGAGGATTTCTTTGCCAGTTTTGAATATCTGCGCGATCATGCCGAAAGCACGGGCAAGGTGGGCGCGGTAGGGTTTTGCTATGGCGGCGGTGTCTGCAATGCGCTGGCGGTGGCCTATCCCGAAATGGCTGCATCAGTGCCTTATTATGGCCGTCAGCCAAAGGCAGACGAGGTGCCTGCGATTAAGTCCCCTTTGCTGGTGCATTATGCAGAAGTCGATGAGCGCATCAACGCAGGCTGGTTGCCGTATCAGGCTGCTCTCATTGCCACCCAGAAACGGTTTCAAGTGCATTTCTACCCTGGCACGCAACATGGCTTTCACAATGACAGCACGCCGCGTTTCGACAAAGCGGCTGCCGATCTATCATGGACGCGAACGCTCGCGTTTTTCGGCAAAAATTTGGGTTAACGACGCTTAGCGAAAAAATCTCTGAGCAACGCCGCAGATTCGTCTGCAGCAATGCCGGGGTAAACTTCGGGCCGGTGGTGCAGGGTCGCTTGTTCAAACAATCGCGGACCATGCGTCACAGCGCCGCCCTTGGCATCGTCAGCGCCATAATAGAGCCGAGCTATGCGCGCATGGGAGATTGCGCCCGCACACATGGCACAGGGCTCCAGCGTCACCCACAGGTCGCATCCGATGAGCCGTTCATTGCCGAGATGCGCTGCCGCCTCCCGAATGGCGATTATTTCGGCATGGGCGGTCGGGTCATGGTTACCGACAGGGCGGTTGGTACCCCGACCAATTATGACACCGTCCTTGACGACGACTGCGCCAACGGGCACTTCGCCTTGCGCGGCGGCAACACGCGCCAGATTAAGTGCTTTATTCATAATTTCGCGGGCTTTGGTCAGGGGCATGTGATTTCGCTAGCGGAGATTGCCGCTTTTGACCACACATCGGCTTGACCTTTTCGGCGTGGAGCGTTAGGGGCAGCGACTTTCGCGGGTCAGTGATTCCGCATACACTCATTTTATACAGGACATACATCATGGCGCGCATCTGCGAACTCACCGGTAAGGGCCGTCTGGTCGGCAACAATGTGAGCCACGCCAACAACAAGACAAAGCGCACGTTTTTGCCAAACCTGCAGAATGTCACTTTGTTGTCGGACGCTCTTGAGCAAGGCTATAAGTTCCGCGTTTCGACCCACGGTCTGCGTTCGGTCGAGCATGTTGGCGGTCTCGACAACTGGTTGTTGAAGACTTCGGACGAAAAGCTTTCGACCAATGCGCGCAAAGTGAAGAAAGAAATCGCCAAGAAGCAAAAAGCTGCGGCGTAATGCGTTGGGCCGCTGACGCGGCCTTTAGCTAAAACGAATCATAAGCCGGGGGCAGTCGATGCCGCCGGCTTTTTGCTGTCTGGTTGCGGCGAAAGACGGAATTTCATCAATATCGTTCGCTGCATAATTGTGAAATTATTATCTGAGATGAGCCAGAGTAACGTGTCCTTGCCTTCGCCTGTGACCGCAATACCCTCTAGATTATCAACGAGCAGGGGGGCGGCAAGCGACGCGATGACCTTTGGCGATACAATATTATCGCGGCCGATATTTGCGGGGGTAAGCAGCGACACCTTAGCTGAAAAACCATGGGGGAACCCAATTGCGCGATTGAGAATGGCGATTCGCCCATCGGGCAATTGCACGCCATCGGTAACGCGGTAGCCCAGTGGCGGGCGAAATTTGAACATTGTGATCTTGCTGTCCGGTTCGATTGGATCGCCGGAAAACAACAATGCAGGGTGCAAATGATCGTCAATGCTCTCGGCAATCACAAGGAAGCGGCCATCTTTTAGACGGATGATGCTCTCGGCACCTTTGTTGCTTGGCCAGTCCTTCATTTCGCGCGGACGCACTATGCCGGTTTGGCGAACAAAAGATCTTGAGTAGCGCCGGATCGCGTGTTTATTCTCGAAGCTGACCCAATATTGACCACTGTCCGGATCGTAAGCGATCCCTTCGCTATCGCGGTCCTTATAACTGACTTCCGAGGCACCTAAATTCGGCAGCGCGGCAATGAATGATTGGTCCGTTCGGTCATCGGTAGTTAGGCCAAAACCAATCAGTGTTCCAGCATCCCCGATTCCCACAAAACGCCCATCGCTAATGGCGGTAAGCGCTGAAATGCCACCAAAACTGTCATTTCGGCTACGCAATTCCCACGCGGCTATGAATTCCAGGTCACCCACTTGGCGCTGGGTGAGGTCGTCCGTGTTGAGGGCAAGCCGCCGCAAGCTAATGTCTTGGCTATCGTTTGGATAAATCGTGCGAACGCCGCCTACGGCCAGCACAGCCAACCCCATGCCAAGCGCGAGACGCTTCATTCTTGTCGCCATGGTACCCCTAAGCACGTTCATGATTTTGCCTCTAAAGATGAACGAACGATAACAATCGCATTCAGCTTCGGCTCAATAGTGGATGTTCATAAGGCAATTGTTGGCAAAACAAATTGCCTATTTGCCCATCCCGGGCCGAACCTGAAATAACATAGGAGTATCGAAGATGAGAAATTTGAAAAAAAGCATCGGTGCGCTGGTTCTTGCAGCAACGGCCGTAACCGGATTTTCAGCAACACCAGCAATGGCACGTGAACGCTATAACGATGGTTATTACAGCCGTGACGACCGTCAGGACCGTTATGAGCGCCGTGAATATCGCCGCGGTGACCGTTATTACCGCAACAACAACTATCGCAGCAATGCGCGTTGCGACAAGGGCACGGGCGGCACGATAATCGGCGCGGTTGCAGGCGGTCTGCTTGGTAATGAAGTCGCACGCCGCGGGAACAAAACTGAAGGTAGCATCATCGGTGCAGCAGTTGGCGCCTTGGCTGGTCGCGCAATCGACAAGTCGGACAGCAACTGCCGTCGTTATCGCTAAAAAGTTACAGATTTTGTCCGGCGGCGCCCCTGAACCCATTTAGGCGCCGGGCAGGATATGAATTCAGGTTTCGACCTGAATTGTTAAAGCCAGTCTTCTTACGAAGGCTGGCTTTTTCGTTTCAACTGAAACTTGTCTGGTTAGGCTTTATCCGGCAAAGCGCACGCATGACATCATCGCTCGAATCCGCCCGTAATTCCATCCGCCCATTTCACCGCAAGTCGGAGCCAGAGGTGCTTGCACCTTTAGTGGTATCTGCGACAGTAAATGGGGCGACGCGAGGCAACATCGTCCGCAGCGCGCGTGACTTATTGGACGATTTGCGCAAGGCGCAGGCCGATGGCTGGGTCAATTCGTTTCTTCAGCAATACCGACTTGGCACAGAAGAGGGCACGGCGCTTTTGTCATTGGCAGAGGCTTTCCTGCGTGTGCCTGATCCACAGACTGCGGACCTGTTGATTGCCGACAAACTGACGGAGGCCGATTGGAGCGACCATAAAGGGCAATCTTCAAGTTTGCTGGTAAACAGCGCTACGTGGGGGCTTGTGCTTGGCAAGGCCGTCCTGGGAGACAGCACGAGCACACTCAAGCGCTTGATCGCCAAAGCAGGCGAACCTTTCGTGCGGCAGGCCGTTGGTGCAGCGATGCGTCTCATGGGGCAGGTATTTGTCATGGGCCGCGACATCGATGAAGCGATGAAGCGCATGGAGTCGAAAGACAATCGCGGCTTCACCGCAAGCTTCGATATGCTTGGCGAGGCGGCGCGCACCAAGGCGGATGCGGAGCGCTATTTTCAATCCTATGTCGCCGCAATTGCTGCTGTGGGCCGAAACGCGGCGCGTGGTCATAGCGTCTCGGTGAAACTCTCCGCGCTTCACCCCCGTTACGAAACGGTGCAAAGCTCAAAATGTGTGCCTGAGCTAGCGGGCATGGTGCGCGAACTCGCACGTTCGGCGTCATCCTTGGGGGTCCAACTCACGATCGATGCAGAGGAAGCTGCGCGGCTTGAGATGAGCCTAGATATTATAGAGACCGTCGCGCGCGATCCGGCTTTGTCAGGTTGGGAAGGACTCGGTATGGCTGTTCAGGCTTATTCCAAGCGTGCCCGCCCCGTTCTTGCTTGGGCTGACGCATTGGGCCGCGATACGTCGCGCATCATGCAGGTTCGTTTGGTCAAAGGCGCCTATTGGGATAGCGAAATCAAACATGCGCAGGAGCGAGGGCTGTCGGACTTCCCGCTGTTTACGCGAAAGGCGGCAACAGATGTATCCTATCTCGCTTGCGCCAAAGACATGTTCGCCGCGCGCAATATCCGTCCGGCATTTGCAACGCACAATGCGTTAACAGTCGCGACCATTCTTCAATGGGCGGGCGAAGAGCGCGATTTTGAATTTCAACGCCTCCACGGCATGGGTGAGGGCCTGTTCGAACGTCTGGTGCGCGAGGATGGCTATCATTGCCGTACGTATGCGCCAGTCGGTGGCCACCGTGATTTACTCGCCTATCTCGTACGCCGTTTATTGGAAAACGGTGCGAACAGCAGCTTTGTCCATCAATTGGCCGACCAATCGGTCAGTGAAGACGAATTGCTGGCTGACCCGGTTGAAAAGGTTATGGCGGTGGGTGGCACGCGTCATCCCGCGATTGCCGCGCCTGCTGACCTGTTTCAACCAGAGCGCGTGAATAGCAGCGGTATCGATCTGGACGATGCGGCCATATTGAAGGCAACCGCGGCCGAAATCGCGGTCCCGTTGAAATTGGACGATGATGCGAGCGTAAGTCCGGCAGATGCGGTGACTTCGGCGCTCGCAGCCTATCCCGCTTGGTCGACTACCCCAATAGATGTCCGTGCCGATTGCCTTGATCGCTTGGCCGATCTGTTGGAGGAAAACCGTAGCCGGTTGATGGCCATTGCGGTTCAAGAGGCGCGCAAGACTATCCCCGATGCGCTTTCCGAAGTACGAGAGGCAATTGATTTCTGCCGATATTATGCGGCGCGCGCACGGGTTGATTTGGTACCGATTGAGCTGCCGGGACCAACGGGCGAACGCAACGTCCTACGCCACGAGGGTCGCGGTGTTTGGGTCGCGATTGCCCCGTGGAATTTCCCGCTCGCGATTTTTCTGGGTCAGGTCGCCGCCGCTTTAGTCGCCGGCAATACCGTCGTTGCAAAACCAGCGCCCCAAACGCCAGCGATTGGAAGATTGGCAGTCGCGCTGGCGCATGAGGCTGGCATTCCGGAAGAGGCTTTGCAGATCGTCATTGGCGCAGGTAATGTTGGCGCTGCCCTCACGGCTGACAAACGCATCGTTGGCGTCGTTTTTACTGGCTCCGTCCCTACGGCAAAGTCTATTGCGCGTAACCTGCTCGCCGATGATGACCGGCCGCTTGTCCCGCTGATCGCCGAAACCGGTGGCTTAAACGCGATGATTGTTGATTCCACCGCTTTGTCCGAACAGGTCGTGAGCGATGTCATATTGTCGGGTTTTCAATCCGCCGGCCAACGCTGTTCGGCTCTGCGGCTGTTGCTGCTGCAAGAAGACATTGCCGAACATACGCTGGAGATGCTTCGTGGGGCAATGGACACCCTGAATGTGGGTGATCCAGCCGACCATGCCACGGATATTGGGCCGGTTATTGACAAGGCCGCTTATGACACTTTGATGGCGTATCGCGCCAGCGTAAAGGGACGGATTGTCCATGAGATACCGGTTCCGGCAGAAGGCCTCTTCGTTCCACCCACGGTCATTAAGCTGGATGACGCAAGCGAACTAAACCGCGAATGGTTCGGCCCTCTGGTGCACGTTGCAACTTGGAAGGCTGGTACGTTGGAAGCGACCGTCGCCAAGATTAACGCCAAAGGCTTTGGTCTAACGATGGGTCTGCACAGTCGGATCGCCGGCAGCAGTGCGCTGGTCGAGCAATTGGCGCGTGTGGGCAACCTCTACATCAACCGTTCGATGATAGGCGCGGTCGTTGGTAGCCAACCATTTGGCGGCGAAGGGCTGTCGGGCACTGGCCCCAAAGCAGGCGGTCCACATTATCTTTACCGATTCTGCGCGGAACGGACAACGAGCACCGACACTACCAGTGCGGGCGGAAATGCGTCGTTGCTGTCTCTGGACGACGGAAGCTAGTCCAAATATCCGATCAGTGGACCGTGCCGAGCGTCGTCTCAGCGCTCAATACAATGATAAGCCGCTCAATCTGCCGCCAGCGGCAGTAGTGCAGGTGGTTACCGACATCGCGGCTCTTGTTCGCCCGTTCGGCGGCTTCGATGCCAGCTAAATGGCCATATTTGTCCATAAGCATCTGCGCATCCGAAACATCTCTTGGTTCGACGTAGAGCGGCAAAAACATAAAAAGCGCGACTTTCCATTTTTATTGGTGGCAGACAGGCTTGGGTGCATGAGCCTGTCTGCAAAATCCTTTTACCAATACACTCTCGCATTTTCTGTCAAAGCACTTGGTTAGCGCGAATTAAGGATAAACATCGGGCTTGCTTGGACATTGCAGTTGGTGGCAAGGGGACATCATGTCAGGAACAGAAAACAGTCAGCCACGCCTCGCCGGCGGTATTTTTATCGCCTTTGGGCTATTGGTTGGTGCCATCATTGGTGTCGCCGTGGACCAACCATCCGCCGGGACAGTTATCGGTATGGTCATCGGCACCACTATCGCGGTGCTGATCTGGATCATTGACCGCAAGCGTCGTTAAGGGATCGAATAATATGTGGAAGCATGTGCGCAATATCGTTTTGATCGTCATTGTTCTGGCGATTGCGGGCATTTGGTACATCACGCGGCCTGACGTTGCGAAACTTCCGCTAGATGCGGTGACAGGTACGTCACCTCAAATCACCGCGGGGCGTGCGCAAATCTTCCCGACCATCAAGGTTGCAGATGTTGACCGCTGGAAAGCTGGCGAGGCACCCGTTGCTGCGCCAGGCCTGATCGTTGAACGCTTCGCTGAAGGCCTCGACCACCCTCGCAACATGTATGCGCTGCCCAATGGCGACATATTGGTAGCTGAAACCAATTCACCGCCCCGCAAAACAGGTGGTATTGAAGGCTTCGTTATGAAATGGCTTATGGGCAAGGCCGGTGCTGGCGTCCCTTCCGCCAATCGAATCACATTGCTGCGTGATGCCAATGGCGATGGAAAGGCAGAACTGAAAACGCCATTCCTCACGGGGCTCAATTCGCCATTCGGCATGGTCCTTATCGGTGACACCTTGTATGTTGCCAACACGGACGGATTGCTTGCTTTCCCATATACCGAAGGCGACACCAAGATTGCGGTGAAGGGCAAAGAGTTGACGAAATTTAACGCCCTTGCGCCAAACAACCACTGGACTCGCAACCTTGCGGCTTCACCCGATGGTACTAAAATTTACATTGCGGTTGGGTCGAACAGCAACATTGGCGAGAATGGGATGGAGACCGAAATTGGCCGGGCCATGGTATTTGAATACGATATCGCCAAGGACAAGAAAATTCCGTATGCGATAGGCCTACGCAACCCGGTCGGTCTTGATTGGGACAAGTCCGGTCGCTTATGGACGGTCGTGAACGAACGCGACATGCTTGGATCCGATCTTGTGCCCGACTATCTGGCTCTGGTGGAATTTGGATCCGATTATGGCTGGCCGCAGCATTATTGGGGGGGCTTTACGGATGCCCGCGTTCAACCGCCCAAGCCGCAGAAGCGGGAATATGAACGTCGCCCGGACTACGCCTTGGGCGCGCACACTGCGCCGCTTGGTTTGGCATTTGGTTTTAATGGCAAACTGGGTGCAGGCCTTACCGAAGGTGCTTTTGTCGCACGCCATGGCTCGTGGAACCGCAAGCCCGTATCCGGCTATGATGTGATTTTCGTGCCGTTTCCTAAAGGTGAGCCGGCAGGCAAGCCAATCAACGTGCTAACCGGTTTCCTTGACAAGGACGGCAATGCGCAGGGCCGCCCGACGATGCTTGCGATGGCCAAGGACGGGTCGCTGTTGGTTAGCGACGATGTCGGCAATATCATCTGGCGGGTTCGCGCGAAAAACTGAAGCCAACTAAATCTTCCGTCCCGCACGGCCGGCCAACTCTACAGTGTAATGCCACGCGATCCGGCCTGACCGACCGCCGCGCCCCTGGGCAAAGCCAAGGGCGTCTGACTCATCCCAGTCAAGGTCAAAATGGCTGGCGTAGCTGCCGACCATTTGCAGATATGCGTCTTGATCGGGGTATTGAAAGCCAAGCTTAAGGCCAAAACGGTCGGCCAAGGCGAGACTGTCGTCGATCGCGTCGCGCGCGTTCATGGCGTCAGCCTGATCGCTGCCATCGCGTTCAACAATGTTTCTGCGGTTTGATGTAACGCAAAGGCGGACATTGTTCGGACGCGCTTCAACGCCGCCCTCTAGCAGTGACCGCAGCAGGCGGGCGTTCTGGTCGTGTGGCTCAAACGAAATATCATCGACAAACAACAAATAGCGTCTACCCGATGCGCCGAGTTCTTCAAACAGGGCAGGCAGGGTCGTCAATTGGCTTGAAGCGGCTTCTACCAAAGCGATAAAGAACCCAGCCTCCTGAAGCGCGGCGACAACCGATTTGACCAACGCGGATTTCCCCATTCCGCGCGCCCCCCATAGCAATACATCATGCGACGCCGCGCCTGAGGCGTGGCGTCGGCAATTTTCGTACAGATCAAACTTTTGCCGTTCGACACCCACAATGAGATCAAGCGGCAGAGGCTTAAAATCGTGGACTGCCGCTAATGCTATCCCGTTCCAATGATAAGCGGGGAACGACGACAGGTCCGTAGGCGGCGTTGGCGGAGGCGAAAGCCGTTCAAGCGCCTCGGCAATCCGTTTAAGCGTCTGCTCGTTCAAGCTGCCAGTTCCTCGGAATCAACTGCGTACAGCAATTCTGCTCCCGCCATAGCGCTGCCCTTGAACGCCAATGCTTCGGGAACCATGACATCCAGGTAATAACGGCAAGCTGCAACCTTACTGCGCAGGAATGCGCTGGTGTCGCCATTGGCGATTTCGGCTTGTGCGGCGCGCAACTGCTTCAACATCAACGAACCCGATGTCGCGACGGCCATCATGTTGGTGTAGGCGTAGCTGCCTGCCAACCGATCATCGACCTCAGCGCCGAGCATATATTCGGTGACCTCAGCGCACGCTGCAGCCAGCGACGACAGACCTGCATTTTCCGCAGCATCGGATGAAATAGCCGCAAGATGGTTGCGAATGACATCGCCGCCCTGCATCGCCAGTTTCCGGCCAACAAGGTCAGCCGCCTGAATGCCGTTTGTGCCTTCGTAAATCGCCGCGATCCGGATATCGCGATAATATTGGGCTGCACCCGTTTCCTCGACAAAGCCCATGCCGCCATGCACTTGAATGCCCAGCGATGCGATTTCGCTGCCCATGTCAGTGCCATAGGTTTTGGCGAGAGGCGTCAGAAGATCAACCATGTCCTGCGCGCCAGCCTCGCCAAGCGTTGCGCGGTCGACATAGCCTGAGGCGAGATACAGCAAGGCGCGGATCGCCTGCGTTCCAGCTTTCATGCGCATGAGCATACGGCGGACATCGGGATGTTCAACAATAGCTACAGATTCGCGCGATGGGCCGCTCGCCTTAGCGGATTGCACGCGTTCACGCGCAAACCAGATCGCCTTTTGCGTGGCCGCTTCAGCTACTTGGACGCCTTGCAGACCGACATTCAGTCGTGCGTTATTCATCATCGTGAACATGGCTCGCATGCCGCCAAATTCGGGGCCAATTAATTCGCCTACACATTCGCCCTCTTCGCCAAATGCTAAAACACAGGTTGGCGAAGCATTAATGCCCATCTTATGCTCGATCGATACGACCTTGATATCGTTAGACTTGCCGATGTTGTTGTCTGCCGTGACTTGGTATTTCGGAACCAGAAACAGCGAAATACCCTTCGTTCCGGTGGGGCCATCGGGCGTGCGCGCCAGCACCAAATGGACGATATTTTCGGCCATGTCATGGTCGCCAAAGCTGATATAAATCTTCGTACCCTTGATCTGGTAAGTGCCATCGCCGCGCGGCGTGGCGGTAGACTTCAAAGCGCCGACGTCCGAGCCCGCTTGTGGCTCAGTCAGGTTCATGGTGCCTGAATATGCGCCTGTCGATAGCTTTGGCAGAAAGAGTTCCTTCTGGCGATCAGTCCCATGGTGGTTGATAGCTTCAATCGCGCCCACGGAGAGAATCGGGCAGAGGGCAAAGGCCATGTTGGCGGCGCCGAGGGAGTCGAGCGCAACAGTCGCCAGCGAGAAGGGCAGGCCTTGGCCGCCAAATTCTGCAGGCGCGTTGATTGAGCCCCAGCCATTGGCGACATAGGATTTATACGCCGCGACAAAGCCATCGGGCATGACCACCTTGCCATCGATCAAGCGCGCGCCAACCGTGTCGCCAATGCGATTGAGCGGGGCAAATTCACCTTCCGCAAATGAGCCAATACCTTCGACAATCGCTTGCACCATGTCAGGTGTAGCGTCGGCAAAGCGCGCATGTTGCGCCAATGCATCGATGCAAACGATATGCTTAAGGACAAAATTCTGTTCTGCGACGGGTGCTGAAAACGCCATGGTTGATAAAAAGTCCTGTTAAATCGGGTCTGCACCCGCCTATAGCCGCGAATGATGTTTGGCTCAAATACCTTGGGGAATGGCTGGGTTGTACCTGCTGATGACGCTGCAATAACGGCTGCAACACAGCTCCTTCGCGCCGGACAGATCGTCGCGATTCCCACAGAGACGGTTTATGGCCTCGCCGCCGATGCACAGAACGCAGAGGCTGTCGCGCATATTTATGCGGCCAAGGGGCGTCCGGACTTCAATCCGTTAATTGTGCATGTACGCGACCTAAAAGCCGCAGAAAAGCTTGGCGTGTTTAATGGGACTGCGCAAGCACTGGCGGCGGCGTTCTGGCCTGGCCCGTTGACGCTGGTTTTGCCGTTGCAACCCGACGCCCCCATCGCTCGGGCAGTGACCGCTGGGCTTCCCACGATTGCCCTGCGATGCCCAACACATCCGGTGATGCAGGCGCTGCTCATGAAGAGCGATTTAAGCCTCGCTGCGCCCTCTGCGAACCCGAGTGGGGGAATTAGTCCAACGCGCGCCGATCACGTCCTGAAAGGGCTTGGAGGAGCTGTCCCGATGATACTGGACGGGGGTCCTTGTTCGGCTGGATTGGAGTCCACCATCGTCGCCGTGCGCGATGACGGGTGGCAGGTTTTGCGGCCCGGGCCGGTGACTTCCGTTGAGATTGAAAATGTGTTGGGTTGCGCGCCTCTGCCGCAAGAAAATGCGTCGATTGAAGCCCCGGGCCAAATGGCCAGCCACTATGCGCCTTCGAAACCTGTCCGCTTAGACGTCACAACGCCAGAGCTGGACGAATATCTGATTGGCTTCGGTGCAGTCGCGGGCGACGCCAATCTGTCGGCAACGGGTGACTTGGCACAAGCGGCCGCGAACTTGTTTGAAGCGCTTCACAACGCCGATGCAAGCGCAGCAAAAACCATTGCCATCGCGCCCATTCCGCATGAGGGCATCGGCATCGCCATCAACGACCGACTATCAAGGGCAGCTGTCCGGTGAGGAAACTGCTGGCCGGCATCATGCTCTTGGCGGCGCTGGCGACCACACAAGCAGCATCTGCAGCCGAGCCGGATATCGGCAATTACCAGGAATTAGCAAAGCAGGACCTGCGTCTGGCGATTGTAGGCTATCGGTTGGCATCGGTGAACGCGCCGTTTTGTGCGCGTAAAAGCCGCAACCCCGGCTGGGTGCTACATGACAAGGCGCAATATCCAAATCCCGAAACCGCGCAGGCTGCATTCGGCTTTCGCGCGCCGGTCGCTGTATCCGCTGTTGTGCCCGGCGGCGCGGCAGAAATGTTGGGGATCAAGCCGGGTGACGGCATTGTTGCGGTCAATGGAGCGAATATTTCTGACGCATATGTCGTTCAAGACGAGCGAACCAGCGCGCGACTGGAGATGTTTCAAGAAATGCTGGGTGAAGCGCTCGACAAGACTGGCGCTGCGGAACTCACGTTGATGTCGGCGGATGGCCAAAAGAAGGTCACACTTACCCCTCCAGCTATTTGCGCCTCCCGCTTCTGGGTGGATTCGAAATCAAAACTGGACGCAGGCGCAGACGGGGTGTCGGTGCGCGTGACTGAAGGGTTGATAGCCTTTACCGCCGAGGACGAGGCTCAATTGGCCGCGGTCGTCGCGCATGAAATGTCCCACAATTTGCTTGGTCACCGACAACGACTGGCCGCAACCAAAAAGAACATCAAGCAAACACTGGCGACGGAAATAGAGGCGGATCGTCTGTCGATCTGGCTGATGGCAAATGCAGGCTATGACACTGCGGCCGCGTTGCAATTTATCGAACGTTACGGCCGCAAAACCGGTCTTGGCATATTTTCATCTGGCACGCATTTGCGCTGGAATAATAGGCAACGCGTCATGCAGCAGGAAATTACCTCGATACAGCAAACAGTGGCCGAAAATGGTCTTAGACGACCACCGTTGCTAACGGCAGGCAAACTGTAAAATAAGTTGCATATTAAAACGCTATTTCATCCTGCGACGATTTCACCTATCACCATAAGTGAGCAGCGCAGGGGAGGGCCGTTTGCCAGCATCTTCGAAATTTTTGACTGGGCTTTTTTTGCTTGTTCCGCTTGCCGGCTGTGGCGACAGCGCTACGGAAACCAAGGTCGCGGCTGAGACCGTCTTACCCGTCGAGATTTTTACGGTCGGCAAACAGAGCCTTGAGCGTACGATCAATGCCGTCGGAACTGTACGCTACCGCCGGGAAACGCCGTTGGGTTTTACCACAGCAGGCAAGGTTGCTGTGGTGCGTTTCGAAGAGGGCGACTTTGTAAAGCGCGGCGCATTACTGGCTGCGCTCGATACAACCAATGTTGGTGCAGACATGAGCGTCGCAACTGCCGAACGCGACCGCGCGCGGGCAGAGTTTGACCGCGTGCGTTCGCTATACGCCGATGGCTGGATAACGAAAGCACGCTTTGAGGCGGCGGAGGCCACGTTAAAGGGCGCAGAAGCGCGTGTGCGGCAGGCTGGCTTTGCAACCAGCACTGCCCAGCTTTACGCCCCATCGAGCGGTGTTGTCCTGATGCGCAATGTGCAGGCGGGGCAAGTGATCGCCGCTGGAACACCAGCGCTTATGTTGGGCGAAGCCGACGACGGTTTTGTCTTTCGCGTTCCAATCGTTGACCGCGACGCCTCCAAACTGCGTGTCGGCATGGCGGCGGATATTTCGATTGAATCTGCGGGTGACGCTCCTCTGACCGCGACGATATCGGAGATTGACGGTCGCGCAAATGCGGCGACAGGCGCGTTTTCGGTTCAGTTCAGTCTTCCCAATCGGCCAACATTGCGGTCGGGACAAATAGGCACAGCGGCTATACGATTGCCAGCGTCCGAAGGCGGGGAGCAATTGCAAATTCCGCCAAGCGCCTTGTTTGGCGTCCGCACCGGCGAAGGCCTCGTCTATGTTGTAGGCGACAAAGACCGCGTTGAAACCCGCAATGTCGCGATTGACCGGGTAACTGATAGCTTTGTGAACGTGTCGGGTGGATTACGGCCCGGCGACAGGATCGTCACGTCAGGCTTGGAGAAATTGCGCGCCGGGTCCGTTGTGCGCATCGTCAAGGGGCAGCCCTAATTCATGCATATCGCGGAGTTCGCTATTCGCAAATGGCAGCTTACGCTTGTGCTGTTCACGCTGCTTTGTGCGTTGGGCTTCTCTGCATTCCAGCAAGTTCCGCGCGCCGTGGACCCGCATTTTTCAATGCCTGTCGTGTCGATTGTCGCTTCACAGCCCGGCGCCGACGCCGCTGAGATAGAACAAACCATTACCAAGCCAATTGAGGAGCTGGTTCAGGGTTTGGAAGATGTCCAAAGCGTCGTGTCCGCAAGCAGCGACGGTAACGCGGTTATTCGAGCGGAGTTCGACTGGTCTGGCGATCCTGATCAATATTTTAACGATACCGTGCGTGAAGTCACTGCGATCCGCAACCAGCTTCCAGCTGATCTGCAAGGACTGCAATTTGAGAAAATCCGCACGACGAATACCTCAATCTTGCAAATCGCGCTGCTGAGTGACAGCGCAAGTTGGTACCGTATGGAGAAATACGCGCGCGATATCAGCGAAGCGTTGGGGCGGGACAAAGAGGTGCGTCAGGCGGAAGTATACGGACTACCGCAACCCGAAATCAGCGTCGCAATCAATTCGGGCAGACTGGCCGAACTGCGTTTGCCAGCGAGTGTAGTTGTCGATGCCATCCGGGTCGGTGGTGCAGATGTTCCTGCGGGTGCGGTAACGAGCGGCGCGCGAAGGTTTAACGTTGAAACAGGCGGCGCATTTCGTGATTTGGAAAAGATCCGTAACCTTCCAATACGAACAAACGACGGTTCGGTGATCCGTGTCGGAGATGTCGCTGACGTGAAAATTAGCGCAGCTGAACAGCGCGTGAAAGTAAGCCATAACGGCAAGCGCGCTGTCTTCATCACCGCCAATCAGAAACAGGGTACTGATGCTACCAAGCTGCGGAATCGCTTGGTCGAGGAGCTTGCAAGGCAACAGGAGTTATTGCCGCCCGACATAGAAGCTATCATCCAGTTCGACCAAAGCAAGGATATCAGGAAGCGCTTGAACGAACTTGCCCGGGACTTTGGCATAGCGTTATTCTTGGTCCTCATCACGCTGTTGCCCTTGGGTTGGCGCGCATCGGTCATCGTAATGATATCGATACCGCTTTCGATTGCGTCGGGGTTGCTGGCGATATCGGCATATGGGTTCAATCTCAGCCAGCTGGTCGTTGCCGGTTTCATCCTGACGTTGGGACTGTTGGTCGATGACTCGATCGTCGTCGTCGAGAATATAGCCCGACATTTACGCATGGGCAAAAGCCGGCGCGAAGCCGCGATTGATGGCACTAAAGAGATCACGATGGCGGTTTTGGGATCGACCGGTGTTTTGGTCTTTGCCTTTTTGCCCTTGTTCTTTTTGCCCGAAGGCGCGGGCAAATTCATCCAGAGTTTCATCGGCACTATCGTTGCAACGATCACGGCGTCTATGATTGTATCGCTCACTATAGTCCCGTTTCTTGCGAGCCGGATTTTGCAGGTTGACGAGCCGGAGGAAGGCAGTCCGCTTCTGCAATGGTTGATACGCAAAATTGACCGGTTCTACCACCCGATGCTCCATTGGGCGCTAGACCGGCCGCGCCGCTCTGTCTGGGGGGCGTTGATTGGCACATGCGCCGCGTTTCTTCTCGTGCCGATCCTGGGCTTCAGCTTGTTTCCAAACGCCGACACATCCTATTTTCGCGTAACTGTGGAGGCCGAGCAGGGCGCTAGCATCGCTGAAACTGGCCGGATTGTCAGGCAGGTCTCCCAAATACTGAAAACCGAGCCTGCGATCAAAGTCCGCGCCGAAAATGTTGGCGCCTATAATCCGCCGGTTTTCTACAATGTATTTCAGCGCGGCGAAAACCCGACGCATGGCGAAGTCCTAGCGATCATGGATAATTGGGAGGGGTCCAAATCACGCGCTATGGTCGACAGGTTGCGCAAGCAATTGGACCAGATATCGGGCGCGCGGATCAAGTTAGTTTTGTTTCAGAACGGTGCCCCCATCAACGCACCTGTCGAGTTTCGCGTTTATGGCCCCGATCAAGGTGAGCTAAAACGCGTCGCAGGGCAAATGGAACAGGTTCTGCGCGATACACCCGGCACGAGAGACATCAACAATCCGGTCGCGTTCGACAAGGTCGACCTGGACATCCGCGTGGACGACGCGAAAGCGGCGTTATTGGATATGCCTGCGGGCGCCGCGCGGCGGGCGATACGCCTTGCGCTCAGCGGGGAGCGCGCTGGCACCTATCGCGATATAGAAGGTGACAGCTACCCCGTTGTGGTGCGCTTACCGCTTGTGGATACGCAGCCAGTTTCGGCGCTGGAATCGATCTATGTTTCAAACCGCAGCGGTCAGGCCATTCAATTGGCGGAAATCTCCAACCCGACACTGGAATCAACGCCCGCGGCCATTTATCGTTATAATTTGCAGCGTTATGTCGGCATCACTGCCCAGATTTCCGATGGCGTCGTTGTGTCCAAGGTCAATCTTGATGCGCAAAAGCGGATGGATCAAATTCCTCTCAAACCCGGCTATTCCATAGCGGTCGGCGGGGAAGCCGAGAAAATCAACGATACCTTTGCGGGTTTTGGCCCAGTTGTGATGGTGGCGTTGTTCAGCATCTTTGCCATATTGGTCGCAGAATTTGGCCGCTTTAAAGAGGCGCTGGTTGTTGCTGGCGTCATTCCCCTGGGCACATTTGGCGGCCTAATCGCATTGGTGTTGACCGGCAACAACCTGTCCTTCCTCGCAATCATAGGTTTCATTGCACTGGTCGGGATCGAGATTAAAAACTCGATTTTGCTGGTCGACTTCACCTCGCAGTTGCGCCAGCGCGGCTTTGGCTTGCGCGAAGCGATTGAGAAGGCCGGCGAAGTGCGGTTTCTGCCTGTGCTGTTGACTTCCGTCACCGCCATTGGTGGCCTGATGCCGCTCGCGTTATTTGGTGGCAGTCTTTATGGACCGCTGGCAATCGTGTTGATCGGGGGGTTGATTTCCTCAACTTTGCTATCACGTATCGTCACGCCAGCCATGTACTTGCTGGTGGTGCGCGGAGATGCGGCGAAGGCTGCAAAATCTGCCCAAGATCAAGGATAGATTATGCCCCAAGAAGAAGCCATTTTAGCCGGAGGTTGTTTCTGGTGCACCGAAGCAGTGTTTGGTCAGCTGAACGGTGTAAGCAGCGTTTTGAGCGGCTATATAGGCGGCAATACCGTCGATCCGAGTTACAAAGAGGTTTGCGGCGGCAGCACGGGGCATGCCGAAGCTATCCGGATTGCTTTCGATAATGAAGTGATCAGCTACGCCGATTTGCTCGAAATATTCTTTGCCACGCACGATCCGACGCAACTGAACCGTCAAGGCAATGACATCGGCACCCAATATCGTTCGGCCATTTTTCCACTCACGGATGAACAGCGTGCAACAGCGCAAGCTGGCATATTGAAGGCCGCTGCCGATTGGCCAGCGCCGATTGTTACGACCATTGAAGGTACGGCAACCTGGTATCCCGCAGAGGATTATCATCAGGAATATTGGGACGGCGAAGGTCAGAGGAATCCGTATTGCCTCGCAGTGATTCCACCCAAATTGGCAAAACTGAAAAAGGGATTTGCCGCACGTCTCGCCAACTCTGGATAGACAATACAGTTTCGTGCGTTAATCAGGCATGATGACACATAAACCTATTCGAAAAGCTGTTTTCCCTGTCGCTGGTCTTGGAACCCGTTTCCTGCCGGCGACGAAGGCAATCCCCAAGGAAATGCTTCCGATCGTGGACAGTCCGCTGATTCAATATGCAGTGGACGAAGCGCGGGAGGCGGGCATTGAACAGATGATCTTTGTCACCGGTCGCGGCAAAAGCGCCATCGAAGACCATTTCGACATCGCGTTCGAACTTGAGCATACCATGACGTCACGCGGCAAGGATGTGTCGGTGTTGGCGAATACGCGGCTTACGCCGGGTAATTGCGTCTATGTCAGGCAGCAAGAGCCATTGGGCCTTGGGCACGCCATTTGGTGCGCGCGGGACATCATTGGCGATGAACCCTTTGCAATCTTTCTGCCCGATGAATTCATGCACGGATCACCCGGATGCATGAAGCAAATGGTAGAGGCGTATGAGAATACAGGCGGTAATATCATCAGCGTGCTTGAAGTGCCCCGTAAGGATGTTTCGAGCTATGGTGTAATTGCGCCGGGCGTGGCGAACGGCTCGGTTACTGAAGTGTTGGGCTTAGTCGAAAAACCGAAGGTTGAGGACGCGCCTTCGAACCTCATCGTGTCGGGCCGTTATATCCTTCAGCCGGAAGTCATGCACATTTTGCAAGGGCAGGAAAAAGGCGCTGGCGGCGAAATCCAGCTGACAGATGCAATGGCGCAGATGATTGGCCAACAGCCGTTTAACGCGGTGACATTCGACGGCAACCGTTATGACTGCGGGTCGAAAGTAGGCTATATCGAAGCAAATTTGGCTCTAGCTTTACAGCGACCAGACATGGCGGAAGAGATTCGTGCGATTGCATTGAATCTGCTGAAATAGTTTGTCGGCGGGAGAATATATCTTGAGACGAAACTTGCGTCTGATGTTGGCGGTTGTGCCAATCATATTATTGCAGGGGTGCGTTGCCTCGCTCGTCGGAGATGTCGTCACCGCGCCGGTTAAGATTATATCCAAGACTGCGGACGTTCTTACCACCAGCCAATCTGAATCCGATGAAAAGCGCGGCCGCGAGCTGCGGAAGCGCGAAGAAAGTTTTGGAAAACTGTCGCGTCAGCGCGACAAAGCACGCGAACGTTGCGCCGATGGCGACACAGATGCGTGTGAAAAGGCAGATGATATTCAAGAACAGATCGAAAACGAACAGGATCGGCCCCAATAGGCCGATCTATCTGCCAACAGGCCAGAGACGTCGACAAACGGCCGAACCGCTTCATTGCTTTGCGTCTCGTCGACCAAGCGGCCCGTTAGTCGAACGCTGCTATCTCAGAGTTTGTATGCACTGCTAAGCCCTGCTCAGGCCACCACAAAGCAAAACGTGCGGGCCTTACGGGAGGTTTCCATGTTCGGTTTGAAAATTCGGCAAACGTTGCTGGTGACAGCAGCGGCTACTCTGATTGTGCCAAGTGCCGCCTATGGAAAGGACGATAATGCAGATGCCGATTTGTCCGTGGCACAGACAGGCGCGCGCCAGTTCCGCCCTGATTTTTTCACGACATATGCACCTGTAACAGCGCTCGACATGGTAAAGCGAATACCCGGTTTTTCAATCAATGAAGGCGAAGGTCGCCGGGGCTTTGGCGAGAACGCCGGTAACGTTTTAATCGACGGCGATCGTCCCTCCACCAAATCCGATGACATCCTAACGATCCTGTCGCGCATACCCGCGAGCCAGGTGGAATTCATATCACTGTCGGAACAGGCTGGCGCGGACACGGAAACGCAAGGGCAGGGGCAAGTGGTCAATGTCGTTCGTAAACGCACTGCAAAGGTGAACGGGACGTATGAAGGCACGATTGTGGCTGGGTCGCGTTATGGGTTCCAGCCATCGGTCAACGCGTCGGCTACTTTGCGTCGTGGCGAAACCAGCTATGAGCTGAACTTTTCATCATATTCGGAACGCGTTTATGGATTTGGTCCGGAAGATTTCAAAACCGGATCAGCGGAACTGATTGAACGCAGATTTTACACCGGCAAGGGCGGATATGACCAAGCAGCGCTTGGTGGTGCAATCAAGACAAGGCTTGGCGGTGCGAAGGTCAATCTCAATGGCCAAGTGCGCTGGAGCGACGGTTTCGACGTCCGTGAGGCGGACTATTTCAATAATGCAGGCGCCGATATCGGCGATGAGCTTCTGCTGCGCGGTGGGCCAGTGAGCGACCTGAATTATGAACTTGGCGGCGATATCGAATTTTCCATTCTGCCCAAGACCAATACAAAGATCGTGGCGCTTTATCGGTCGGCTCAGGAAAGCAATGACAGCAGCATCGAAATTGCGCGCGTGGGGCAGCCAGTGTCGCTGTTCGAAACACGAAGCCGAAACAAGCCCACAGAAGCCGTTGTGCGTATGCAGAACGATTGGAGTGGAATTGACAGGCACGCGGTTCAGTTCGGCGCTGAGATGGCTTACAATCGCCTTGACGCACGTTTCAGCGTTGCCAACTCGGTTGCTGGTTCAGTCACAAATTTTCCTGCATCAAACGTGCTGGTCGAAGAAACACGTTTTGAACCCTTTGTCAGCGATGTGTGGACGCTTGGTCCTGCATGGAAGATTGAAGCGGGGGCAATCGCAGAATTCTCGAAGCTAATCTTGTCTGGTGATAGCACTGCAGAGCGCAGTTTTACCTTCATCAAGCCACGCGCCATTGCGACATGGACCATCACCCCGCAAACCACATTGGAGTTGCGCGCCGAGCGTCAGGTCGCGCAATTGAACTTCAACGAATTTGCAACATCGGTCGACGTGACGGTTGGCAATCAGGTGGATGCCGGCAATGCCGATCTCGTGCCGGAAAAAACGACAACCGTGTCGGCGCTGATCCGGCACAAATTTCTGGATCGCGGCAGCATCCAGTTCCGCGGCGACTATCAGTTTGTGAATGACACACAGGACCTTGTGCCGATTACGTTACGCGACGCTAACGGCAACATCACGGCGCAATTTGATGGCACGGGCAATATCGGCAAAAGCACAAGGTGGAATGGCGAAATGGATATTACCCTTCCCCTTGACTGGCTAACCAAGCCTATGGGTTTCAGTGGCATGGAAACACGATATATCGGCCATTACCACGGTAGCCGCGTTACCGATCCGGTGACGGGTCTTAGCCGACGTATGTCAAACCGTCCGCTGTGGCATCAGCAATGGGATATCCGTTATGATGTGGCTGATCTGGGCCTGGTTTACGGTGCGTCATTTAGTGTACAAGAAGCAAACTTTGCCTATTTCTTTAATGAGATCCGCCGGCAACAGGACGGAACCCGTACAACGATTTTTGTTGAATATAGTAAGTTCAAGCTTGGAACTATCCGCCTTCAGGTTACGGACATGGCTCGTTTCCGACGTGATCGCTTTATCTACAGCGGTACGCGCGCATCGGACGGTCTTGCCCAAATTGTGAACCGTGAACGCAATCTCGATCCGCTGTTGCAACTTTCACTATCAGGTAAATTCTGACTATTCGCTGCGCAGCGCTTCGATAGGTGAAAGGCGTGATGCCCGGATGGCAGGATAACCGCCGAACAATATCCCGATAATCGCTGAGAACGCCACGGACAATAATGCCGTGTCGACGCCAATCGGGGCCGGAAAGTCGGCCACTTTCTGAAAAATTGCTGCTGCGGCTATTGCTAATGTCAGGCCGATGGCACCGCCTATGACGCACAGTACAGCGGCTTCAACCAAGAACTGGTTCCGAATGTCGCTGCGTTTTGCCCCCAATGCCATGCGCAGCCCGATTTCGCGGGTGCGCTCGGTAACGCTGACCAGCATGATGTTCATGATCCCTATGCCACCTACCAGCAGCGAGATGGAGGCGATCGCGACTAACACAGCCTGAAATATCTGAGTCACTTGGCCTGTCGTTTCGGCAATTTCCGTGGTCGTGCGAACGGTGAAAGGATTGATCCTGCCTTTGGGCACGCGGTAGCGATCACGCAACATCCTCTTGATTTCCTGCTGCCCCGCGAGCAGCGAGTCTTCGTCTTCAAAGCCGACAAACAGCAATGTCACATCGTCAGGCCCTTGCGTCGCTGTGGTCAACAGCCGCTGGCGTAACGTGGTAATCGGCACCACAATTTGATCGTCATTGTCGTTACCCAGATTACTGCCTTTGCTTTCGAGTAAACCAATAACCTTAAATGGCACGCGGTTGATACGTACAGTTTCGCCTACGGGATTTGCATCGGCGAAAAGCTTGGTTGCCACGGTCTGTCCAATCACCACAACACGTGCTGCAGCGCCGACATCGCCATCGGTCAGGAAACGGCCTTCCGATGCGGTAATGTTGGACACGATGCCATATTCAGGTGTCGCGCCAGTTGCTTGGGTGGTGGCACTGCGGCCCGGCGTCACCATTTGAACGCTGCTTCGGATTTGCGGGGCAACTGCACTGACGCCGGATACCTGACGCAGGATAGCCCGGCCGTCGCGCTCAGTCAGCCGGCCCCGGTCGGTTGGACGCGGCGGGCCACTGCCACTGTCGGGCTGAGGCACGACGATGGCCATATTGGAACCCAAAGTTGCAATCTGCTGTGTGACAGAGACCTGGGCGCCATTGCCCACAGCTACCGCCAATATCACCGAAAACACACCAATCATCACGCCAAGCGTGGTTAGAATAGAGCGCATCAAGTTGGTGCGTAACGCAGTCATCGCAATCGCGATATTGACGCCCCAACCAGCAATCGCGTTCAGCAAATTGTTCATCCAGCAACTGCCCTGCGGCGCGATTTGACGGCTGCGTCTTCTATAACCTCCCCATCGCGAAAGACGATCCGCCGCGCGGCATATTCGGCGATGTCAGGTTCGTGCGTAACAACGACGAGCGTAATGCCTTCGTCGTTCAGCTTCTGAAAAATACCCATGATATCGAGTGAAGTCTGAGTATCAAGCGCGCCTGTCGGCTCATCGGCCAGCAGCATCAGCGGATCGGTAACAAGCGCACGGGCGATGGCGACGCGCTGTTGCTGACCACCCGACAGTTTGGCGGGTGTGTTCTGAAGGCGGTTGCCAAGCCCCATCGCCTCCAGCTTCGCCTGTGCCCGTTCGCGGCGTTCCGTGTAGCCAAGGCCAGCATAAATCAGGGGCACTGCAACATTGTCTAGCGCGCTGGTGCGAGCAAGTAGGTTGAATTGTTGAAACACAAAGCCGATTTTGCGGTTACGGATTTCCGCCAGCGCATCGCTGTCCAGCGTTTTGGTATCGACGCCGTCGAGTAACAGGGTGCCAGATGTCGGTACATCAAGACAGCCGATCATATTCATAAATGTTGATTTTCCCGAACCACTGGCACCCATGATCGCAACGAACTCGCCACGCTTTATGGACAATGAAACACCGTTGACGGCGTGCAGCACTTCGCCGCCGATCACATAATCCTTTACCAGATCATGGGTTTCAAGAAGGGGCGCTGTCATCTTCGTCCGCGTTGTCGTCGGTTTCGGCCTTTGGTTTAAGGGATTTAGTCCGGACGAGTATCTTGTCTCCTGCTTTGATGCCTGAGGTCACTTCGGTATAATCGTCGCCTTGCAGACCGATCTGAACCTGTTTCTTGACGGGCCGGTACGGATCCGCGCCAGCCAGATAGACGGTTGGCCGGGGCGTTTCTCTTTTGGCAGGCGCACCTGGTTTTTCTTTTGCCGGTTCGCCCCGGTCCGCTAATTTAGGGCGGAAACGAAGCGCGTTGGTCGGCACGCGCAACACATTTGCCTTGGCGCCAGTGATGATTTCAACATTTGCGGTCATTCCAGGCAGCAATTTGCCATCAAGATTATCGACATCAATAATGACCAAATAGCTGACGACGTTTTGCGTTTCGACAGGCGCTTTTCGAACCTGCCGCACTTTCGCGCGAAAGATATCGTCGGGGTAACTGTCGACGGTGAAGGCAACATCTTGCCCCTCGATAATCTGGCCGATGTCAGCCTCATCGACCGACGCTTCGACCTGCATCTTGGTGGTGTCGGCGGCTATTTCGAACAGGTTGGGGGTCTGGAAGCTGGCCGCAACGGTGGTGCCTGGCTCAACGAGTTTGTTTATGATGACACCGCTTGCGGGCGCGACAATGACGGTGCGGTTCAGATCGAGCCGTGCCGATGAAAGCTCTGCCGTGCCCTGCCGGATTTGGGCGTTGCCGCTTTGCGTTTGCGCGAGCGCCACTTGAAGCGCGTTGCGCGCGCTATTGAGCTTGCTCTGCGCAAGATCGAGACCGGCCTTTGATACAAAACCTCGATCTGCCAATGCCTTTTGCCGGTCGAAATCTCTCTGCTGAATTTCAAGTTCCGACCGCGATCGGGCAACATTAGCTACGGTTTGCTGCAAACCCGCACGGGCCAGCGCAACCTGCGCTTCGGATTGCTGCACACGTGCCCGCACCCGGGTCGGGTCAATCTCGGCAAGGATTTGCCCCGCTTTTACAGGCGAATTGAAATCGACATACACTTTCGTGACCTGCCCCGACACTTCGGTTCCGACCTTGATCGTATTAAGTGCGCGGACCTTCCCGCTGGCCGACACCTTGCGCAGCACTTCGCCACGCGTGACAGGTTCGTTGATATATTCATATTCGCGCGGGGTAGGGCGAAGGGACAGGTACAAAACGAGCAAGATAACCAGCGCAATGATGGTCGACCAGATGCGATGCCGCTTCACCCAAGCCCGTATTGTTTCAAACATGCGACCCGCCCTTGATTAGCCTCTGCCGCTGTATATGCAGCGCGTGAGGATTAGGCCAGTGATTTAATCAACTAATACAGCAAGAAGCCCGCCGGAATCTCTGCCGGCGGGCTTCACTTTAACTTCAATGCGATCGGGATTATTCTTCTTCGCCAGTATCAACGACATCATCGAGCGCGGAGTCTGCGGTGGTCAGATCATCTGCGATAACCTTTGCCAACACATCGTCGCCAATGGCGGCTTCAGGACCCTGTGCCAGTTCCGCAGCATGTTCTTCTGCAGCGGTCTGTGGCGCAATCAGACTTTCCTGCAGCTTTTTATAGCTGGCACGAAGCGCAACGTCGCGGCTTGTCGCTGCAATCCGCATACGGTTCATGGCAGAGCCAGTACCCGCAGGGATGAGGCGACCAACGATTACGTTTTCCTTCAGTCCTGTCAGAATGTCCTTCTTACCTTCCACAGCAGCCTGCGTGAGGACGCGAGTGGTTTCCTGGAAGGAAGCTGCCGAGATGAACGAACGCGTCTGCAACGATGCCTTGGTGATGCCGAGCAGAACGGGGTTACCCGTTGCTGGCGCCTGACCCTTGGTCAACTTCGAATTGATGGCGTCCATTTCTTCGCGGTCAACCTGCTCACCTGGAAGCAGGGTTGTGTCGCCACCGAAGGTGATCTCAACCTTTTGCAGCATCTGACGAACGATCGTTTCGATGTGCTTGTCGTTGATTTTCACGCCCTGCAGACGATACACTACCTGAATTTCCGCAACCAGATATTCAGCCAATGCTTCAATGCCCATGACTTCAAGAATGTCATGCGGGTTCGGTGAACCAGCAATTAGATTATCGCCTTTGCGGACGAAATCGCCTTCCTGAACGTCGAGTACCTTGGACTTCTGAATCAGATACTCGATACGATCGCCTTCTTCCGGAACAATCGCAATCTTGCGCTTTGCCTTATAATCGCGGACGAATTCAATACGGCCCGAGATTTTGGCAATGATGGCGTTGTCCTTTGGAATACGCGCTTCGAACAATTCGGCAACACGTGGCAAACCGCCGGTGATATCGCGGGTCTTGGCAGATTCGCGGGTCACACGAGCGAGAACGTCACCAGCCTGAACCGTTGCACCATCTTCAACCGAAAGCATCGTTCCGACGCCAAGCAGATAACGTGCAGCTTCGCCGCTATCGTCATCGAGCAAGGTAATGCGCGGACGGAGGTCTTCCTTCTTGGTACGGCTGCCGGCACGATCTTCGATAACGACGCGCTGGGCAATGCCCGTTGCTTCGTCGGTTTGCTCGGTCAGCGTCTTGCCGTCGATCAGGTCCTGATATTTCACAACACCCGACTTTTCAGTGATGATCGGCATAGTGAATGGATCCCATTCAGCCAGACGGTCACCAACATTGACTTCAGCGCCATCAGGGAATGCCAGCGTCGCACCATAAGGCAGACGGTGGATTTCCATTTCACGGCCATCCTTGTCGACGATGATAAGTTCACCGTTACGTGCCATCGCCAAACGCTTCTTACGCTTGTCGATGATGCTTGGCAGATCGCGATACATGACCTTACCTGATGCCGTGGCATCAAGGTTTGACTGTTCATTCAACTGCGCTGCACCACCGATGTGGAAAGTACGCATGGTCAGCTGCGTCCCAGGCTCACCGATGGACTGTGCAGCGATAACGCCGACCGCTTCACCGATGTTCACTGGCGTACCGCGTGCAAGGTCACGGCCGTAGCACGTGCCGCAAACACCGACCTTGGATTCGCAGACCAATGGCGAGCGGATCTTCAGGGCTTGAATGCCGGTTTCTTCCATGGCGACAACCATTGGCTCGTCAAGCAACGTTCCCGATGGGATCAACACCTTGCCATCAAGTCCAATGATGTCTTCTGCCGTGGTACGGCCAAGGACACGCTCACCAAGCGAGGCGATGGTTGAACCGCCCTGAACGATGGAACGCATTTCCAATGCACGCTCTGTACCGCAATCGACTTCAACGATGGTACAATCCTGCGATACGTCGACCAGACGGCGGGTGAGGTAACCCGAGTTTGCCGTCTTAAGCGCAGTATCGGCCAGACCCTTACGGGCACCGTGGGTCGAGTTGAAATACTCGAGAACGGTCAGACCTTCCTTAAAGTTCGAGATGATCGGCGTTTCGATGATCTCGCCCGAAGGCTTGGCCATCAGACCGCGCATACCGGCAAGCTGCTTCATCTGCGCTGGCGAACCACGCGCACCGGAGTGGCTCATCATATAGACCGAGTTGACCGGCAATTCGCGGCCATGCTCGTCCAATGGTGAAGCCTTCAGCTTGTCCATCATGGCGTTGGCGACCTTGTCACCGCAAGTGGACCAGGCGTCGATCACCTTGTTGTACTTTTCCTGCTGCGTGATCAGACCGTCTTGATACTGCTGCTCGAAATCAGCAACAATTGCCTTGGTTTCGGCAACCATCTCGGTCTTTTCTTCCGGAATGATCATGTCGTCCTTGCCGAACGAGATGCCTGCCTTGAACGCATATTTGAAGCCAAGCGACATGATCGCGTCAGCGAACAGGACAGTGTCCTTCTGACCGGTGTGACGATAGACCTGATCGATCACGTCACCAATTTCTTTCTTGGTCAGAAGACGGTTGACGGTTTCAAACGGCACGCGGTGGCTTTTTGGAAGCGTTTCCGCAAGCAACATCCGGCCCGGGGTAGTGTCAAAGCGCACCATGCGCTCAACGCCGTCTTCACCGGTCTGTGGCACGCGGGCGATGATCTTGGAGTGAAGCGTTACCGCACCAACTTCAAGCGCCTGATGCACTTCGGCCATGTCGGAAAGCATCATGCCTTCGCCTGGCTCGCCGCGGCGATCCATCGAAAGATAATACAGACCCAACACCATGTCCTGCGAAGGAACGATGATTGGCTTACCGTTGGCTGGCGACAGGATGTTGTTCGTCGACATCATCAGAACGCGTGCTTCAAGCTGTGCTTCGAGGCTCAATGGAACGTGGACAGCCATCTGGTCACCGTCGAAGTCGGCGTTGAATGCCGAACATACGAGCGGGTGAAGCTGGATAGCCTTACCTTCGATCAGGACAGGCTCGAATGCCTGGATCCCCAAACGGTGAAGCGTCGGTGCGCGGTTCAGCAACACTGGGTGTTCGCGGATAACCTCGTCGAGGATGTCCCAAACTTCCTTGCGCTCCTTTTCAACCCACTTCTTGGCTTGCTTCAAGGTCATCGAAAGACCCTTTGCGTCCAGACGCGAGTAGATGAACGGCTTGAACAGTTCGAGCGCCATCTTCTTTGGCAGGCCGCACTGATGCAATTTTAGTTCCGGACCCGTCACGATGACCGAACGACCCGAATAATCGACGCGCTTGCCCAAAAGGTTCTGGCGGAAACGGCCCTGCTTACCCTTGAGCATGTCGGACAGTGACTTCAGCGGACGCTTGTTGGCACCAGTGATGGTGCGACCGCGACGGCCGTTATCGAACAATGCGTCAACAGCTTCCTGCAACATACGCTTTTCGTTACGGACGATAATGTCCGGTGCGCGCAGTTCAATCAGGCGCTTCAAACGGTTATTACGGTTGATGACGCGGCGATAGAGATCGTTCAGATCCGACGTCGCAAAACGGCCACCATCCAGCGGCACCAGCGGGCGCAATTCTGGTGGAATGACCGGAATGACGTCCAGAATCATCCACTCTGGCTTGTTGCCTGAATCGATAAAGCTTTCGACGACCTTCAAACGCTTGATGATCTTCTTTGGCTTCAGTTCCGACTTGGTAACAGCCAACTCATCGAGCAAATCCGTACGTTCTTGCTCAAGGTCGAGGTCCATCAACATGGTCTTGACGGCTTCTGCACCAATGCTAGCGGTGAAAGCGTCCTCACCATATTCGTCCTGTGCATCGAGCAATTCGTCTTCGCTCAACAACTGGAACTTCTCAAGCGCGGTCAGGCCAGGCTCGGTTACGATATAGTTTTCGAAGTACAATACGCGCTCAAGCTGCTTCAGCTGCATGTCGAGCAACAAGCCGATGCGTGAAGGCAGCGATTTCAGGAACCAGATGTGCGCAACTGGCGCAGCCAATTCGATATGGCCCATACGCTCACGGCGTACCTTGGTGACCGTAACTTCAACGCCACACTTTTCGCAAACGACGCCCTTGTACTTCATGCGCTTGTACTTGCCGCATAGGCACTCATAGTCCTTTACCGGACCAAAGATACGCGCACAGAACAGACCGTCACGCTCTGGCTTGAACGTACGATAGTTGATGGTTTCCGGCTTTTTGATTTCGCCAAAAGACCAGCTGCGAATTTTTTCCGGCGACGCGATCCCGATTTGGATCTGGTCAAAGGTTTCGACCTTAGCGACGGGATTGTTGAATTTGCTCAGTTCGTTCATATTCTTTTCCTCATTGGGCAAATGCCCATGAAAACCTAAGGGCAGCGGCAGGGGACGGACCGAAATCCGCCCGTCTCTGCTTTATTCCGCTGCCTCGGCAAAGCCCTCGTCACCTTCGACCAAGTCGTGCGCTTTCAGGTCTACGTTGAGACCCAATGAGCGCATTTCCTTGACCAGAACGTTGAAGCTCTCGGGGATACCGGCTTCAAAGCTATCGTCACCCTTGACGATGGCTTCGTAAACCTTGGTACGACCGATGACGTCATCTGATTTGACGGTAAGCATTTCCTGCAACGTGTAGGCGGCACCATAGGCTTGAAGTGCCCAGCACTCCATTTCCCCAAAGCGCTGACCACCGAACTGCGCCTTACCACCAAGTGGCTGCTGCGTAACAAGGCTGTACGGTCCGATCGAACGGGCGTGGATCTTGTCGTCAACAAGGTGATGTAGTTTCAACATGTAGATTATGCCCACGGTAACCTTGCGGTCGAACTTGTCGCCGGTACGCCCGTCAAACAGGTCGGACTGACCCGAACCATCAAGTCCAGCAAGCTGAAGCATTGTGGTTACGTCGGCTTCACGCGCACCGTCGAACACTGGCGTGCCCATGGGAACACCGGTGATTACGTTGCCAGCAAGCTCAATTATGTCCGCATCGCTGCGGTTCTTGATCTCATCTGCATATTCGGCACCATAAGCCTTCGCCAAACGCTCGCGCACCACCGCTGGCGGTGCAGCGGCTTCAGGGTTCGGGTTTGCGTGGCGCCACTCTTCAAGAGCCTCACCAATTTGCATACCAAGACCACGTGCGGCCCAACCAAGGTGGGTTTCAAAAATCTGACCCACGTTCATACGTGATGGAACACCCAACGGGTTCAGAACGATGTCAACTGGTGTACCATCCGCGAGGAACGGCATGTCTTCTTGCGGAAGGATCCGCGAGATAACACCCTTGTTTCCGTGACGTCCGGCCATCTTGTCGCCTGGTTGCAGCTTGCGCTTCACCGCGACAAACACCTTGACCATCTTGAGCACACCAGGAGCAAGCTCATCGCCACGCTCCAGCTTCTCACGACGATCTTCGAATTTCTCGACGATCAACTTGACGGCATCGTCATACTGCACCTTGACTGCTTCAAGGTCGCCTTGAACCTTGTCGTCGGCAACCGAGATTTTCCACCACTCATGACGCTCGACTTCGCTGAGATTATCCTCAGTGATCGTGTCGCCCTTTTTGATGCCCTTTGGTGCTGCAGCTGCAGTCTGGCCAATGAGCATATCTTTCAAGCGGTTGTATGTCGCACGGTTCAAAATCGAACGTTCGTCCTCACGGTCCTTCGCAAGACGTTCGATTTCTTCACGTTCGATGGCCATCGCACGTTCGTCTTTGTCGATACCGTGACGGTTAAAGACGCGGACTTCAACGACAGTACCGGCAACGCCAGGTGACAGACGCAACGATGTGTCGCGCACGTCGCTGGCTTTCTCACCAAAGATGGCGCGCAGAAGCTTTTCTTCCGGCGTCATCGGGCTTTCGCCCTTCGGCGTGATCTTGCCGACCAGAATGTCACCTGGGTGAACTTCAGCGCCGATGTACACAATGCCAGCTTCATCGAGGCTGCGAAGCGCTTCTTCACCGACGTTTGGAATATCGCGAGTGATGTCTTCTGGTCCAAGCTTGGTATCGCGGGCCATCACTTCGAACTCTTCGATATGGACCGATGTGAACACATCGTCCTTCACGATACGTTCGGAGATCAGGATCGAATCTTCGTAGTTATAGCCATTCCAAGGCATAAACGCGACGAGGCTATTCTTGCCCAGTGCGAGTTCGCCCAGTTCAGTCGACGGACCATCAGCAATGATGTCGCCAGCTTCGATTACGTCACCGACCTTAACCAATGGCTTCTGGTTGATGCACGTATTCTGGTTGGACCGCTGGAACTTCTGCAGCGTATAGATGTCCACACCCGATTTGCCAGGTTCAACATCGCCGGTAACGCGAACAACGATACGGGTCGCATCGACTTGGTCGACGATACCTGTGCGGCGGGCAGCGATTGCAGCGCCAGAGTCACGTGCAACGGTCTCTTCCATGCCGGTGCCGACAAACGGAGCTTCTGCACGTAGCAGAGGCACGGCCTGACGTTGCATGTTGGAGCCCATCAATGCGCGGTTGGCGTCATCGTTTTCCAGGAATGGAATGAGCGATGCTGCAACCGAAACAAGCTGCTTCGGCGAAACGTCCATCAATGTGATCTGGTCACGCGGTGCCATTAGGAATTCACCAGCTTCACGCGACGAAATCAGGTCTTCAGCAAAGCTGCCATCGGCGTTCAATTCGGCGTTTGCCTGCGCGATGGTGTTCTTTTGCTCTTCCATTGCGGAGAGATAGACCACGTCGTCGGTGACCTTATTATCCACGACCTTGCGATATGGCGTCTCGATAAAGCCATATTTGTTTACGCGGCTAAAGCTTGCGAGCGAGTTGATCAGACCGATGTTCGGGCCTTCAGGCGTTTCAATCGGGCAGATACGGCCATAATGGGTCGGGTGAACGTCGCGGACTTCGAAGCCTGCGCGCTCACGCGTCAGACCACCTGGTCCAAGAGCCGACACGCGGCGCTTGTGGGTGACTTCCGAAAGCGGGTTGGTCTGATCCATAAACTGCGACAGCTGCGACGAACCAAAGAATTCGCGGACGGCAGCAACAGCTGGTTTTGCATTGATAAGGTCGTTTGGCATCACGGTCGACACATCAACCGAGCTCATACGCTCCTTCACAGCGCGCTCCATACGGAGCAAACCAACGCGATACTGGTTCTCCAGCAATTCGCCTACTGAACGGACACGACGGTTACCGAGGTTATCGATGTCATCGATTTCGCCCTTGCCGTCCTTCAGGTTCACCAGTTCCTTGACTACGGCGAGGATATCCTCAGTGCGCAGTGTGGTAAGCGTGTCTTCCACGTCCAAATTCAAACGCATGTTGAGCTTTACGCGGCCAACAGCGCTGAGGTCATAGCGGTCAGCGTCGAAGAACAAGCCAGCGAACAAAGCTTCCGCAGTTTCGCGCGTTGGTGGCTCACCAGGACGCATGACGCGGTAGATGGCATCGAGCGCCATGTCGCGGTTCTCGGCCTTATCTGCCTTCAACGTGTTGCGCATCCATGCGCCAGTGATGACATGGTCGATGTCGAGCAGCTCAATGCTGTCGATCCCGGCCTTGTCCAGCGCGTCGAGGTTCTCAGCGGTGATTTCGTCACCAGCTTCCACATAGATGCGGCCAGTCTTTTCGTCGATCAAATCGAACGCCGAATAACGGCCAAAGATTTCTTCGGTCGGGATCAGCAGATTGGTCAAGCCATCCTTAACTGCCTTGTTGGCAGCGCGGGGGGTAACCTTAGTGCCTGCCGGGAACACGACTTCGCCAGTGTTGGCGTCGACAATGTCGAACATCGGCTTCGAAGCGCGCCATTGCTCAGCATTGAACGGAATCTTCCATCCACCCTTGCCACGCTCAAATGTCACGCGGTCGTAGAAGTGGCCCAGGATTTCTTCGTCGTTCAGGCCAAGCGAATAAAGCAACGTCGTGACGGGGAGTTTGCGCTTACGGTCGATACGAACGTTAACGATGTCCTTGGCGTCGAATTCAAAGTCGAGCCACGAACCACGGTAAGGAATAACGCGCGCTGCAAACAGATATTTGCCGCTGCTGTGCGTTTTGCCACGGTCATGGTCGAACAAGACACCCGGCGAACGGTGCATCTGCGATACGATAACGCGCTCTGTACCGTTGATGAAGAAGGTGCCGTTGTGCGTCATGAGCGGCATGTCGCCCATGTAAACGTCCTGTTCCTTGATATCGAGAACCGAACGCGCTTCGGTGTCGGGATCAACTTCGAACACGATGAGGCGCAATGTCACCTTCATCTGAGCGGCATAGGTAATTCCGCGCTGACGGCATTCTTCAACATCATATTTCGGATCTTCGAGTTCGTAATGCACGAAGTCGAGTTCCGAAGTGCCAGCAAAATCTTTGACCGGAAAAACGCTGCGCAGCGTCTTTTCGAGGCCGGATACATAACCGATCGACGGGTCAGAGCGCAGGAACTGTTCATAGCTCTCGCGCTGGACCTCGATGAGGTTAGGCATGTCGATAACTTCGTGAATGTTACCGAAGATTTTGCGGATACGCTTTTGACGCGAGAGTGTCGCAGGAGCGGGACGTGATGCCATAAGGTGCGTTGCCTCAATTAGAAATGCCGAGCGCAGGAAGACTTTCCACAAGCCAGGGCAACAATACAAGAAAAGGCCGCAAGACGATGGCCCCGGATTCGGGTCCTGCCGTGCAGCCGTTTCGCGTATGTGAAACCCAATTCCATCAATGCGTTAGCCAAGTTGCGCGACGACAAGGCTGTTCCCGATGGTGTGGATGTTGTACCTTCTATAGAGCGCGGAACCCAAAGGGTCAAGGCATGTCCAACGCGTTATTAGACATTAGCCAATGGCAAAAAGGCGTAATCATTGCGCCCAAAAATCGGCTGACGAGCGATCATAGGCCCTACGCGAACCTACCCCTTCTTCAATGCCTCCGCCTTATGCGCTGCCCTCTTCCCTTCGTCCGTCTCCACAATAAATTGCGGATTGTCCTTTGAGGCCGCAACCTTGTGGCCATTTATGTTGGTCGGGCTAGTCCGCTTCTTTACAACCTTACCATGCGCACTGCCGTCGTGGGATTTCCAGCTAACTTTATTCCCGGTCTTCGGCTGGCTTTTCTTCGGTATCTTGTCGGCCATGCTGTGTCTCCTCAGTCCAGCAAAGCTAACACACAGGGCCGCGTGCCGTTCCGTCTTGCTACAGGCGTTCCGCCATGCTTGAAGGCGCAGGATAGCCCTGCTAGGGGCGCTGGCATGACCGAACTCTCTCTTATCCGTAATTTTTCCATTATCGCGCACATTGACCACGGGAAATCGACCTTGGCGGACCGGCTTATTCAGCAAACCGGCGGGCTAACCGCGCGGGAAATGACGAGCCAAGTCCTCGATAATATGGACATTGAGAAAGAGCGCGGCATCACCATCAAGGCGCAGACCGTGCGGCTGGATTACACCGCGAAAGACGGCGTTACATATCAGCTCAACCTGATGGATACTCCGGGCCATGTCGACTTCGCCTATGAAGTCAGCCGTAGCCTCGCCGCATGCGAAGGCGCGCTTCTGGTCGTCGACGCCGCGCAAGGCGTAGAGGCGCAAACGCTCGCCAACGTCTACCAGTCGATCGAGCATGACCATGAAATCGTCCCAGTCATCAACAAGATCGACCTTCCCGCCGCCGAGGTTGACAAGGTCAAGGCCGAGATCGAGGAAATCATCGGCCTGCCCGCGGACAACGCGGTCCTGACCAGCGCCAAGTCGGGTATCGGCATTGAGGACGTGCTTGAGGCCGTCGTCACCCGCATTCCCCCACCAAAGGGCGACCGTTCCGCGCCGTTGAAAGCCATGCTCGTCGATTCATGGTACGACCCGTATCTCGGCGTTGTCATCCTGATACGCGTCATCGACGGGGTGATCAAAAAGGGCCAGGAAATCCAGTTTATGGCCGCCGGCACAAAGCATCTGGTCGACCGCGTCGGATGTATGCGGCCAAAGTTGGAGATCCTCGGCGAGATCGCCGCGGGCGAAGTCGGCATCATCACTGCGCAGATCAAGGAAGTCGCCCAGACCCGTGTCGGCGACACCATTACCGATGCCAAGCGCCCCGCCGCGGAAGCCTTGCCCGGGTTCAAGGAAGTGCAGCCCGTTGTATTCTGCGGCCTGTTCCCGACCGACGCCGCCGACTTTGAAAAGCTGCGCGAAAGCATCAGCAAGCTGCGCCTCAACGACGCATCGTTCAGCTTCGAAACCGAAAGCAGCGCCGCGTTGGGCTTTGGCTTCCGCTGTGGCTTCCTTGGACTGCTTCACCTCGAGATCATTCAGGAGCGCCTGACGCGCGAGTTCGACCTCGACCTCATCACAACTGCGCCGTCGGTGGTCTACAAGCTCAAGCTCAGCCGGTCGAAGACCGACGATGCGCGCGAGATGGAACTGCACAACCCTGCAGACATGCCCGACGTCAACCGCATCGACGAAATTCAGGAGCCATGGATCGAAGCGACGATCTACTGCCCCGATGAATATCTCGGCTCTATCCTGAAGCTATGCCAGGACCGGCGCGGCATTCAAAAGCAGCTGACCTATGTCGGCGGCCGCGCGCAACTCGTCTACGAATTGCCGCTCAACGAAGTCGTTTTCGACTTTTACGACCGCCTGAAGAGCATCAGCCGCGGCTATGCGTCGTTCGATTACCACCAGATCGGCCACCGCGAAGGCGACCTTGTGAAGATGAGCATCATGGTTAATGGCGATGCGGTCGATGCGCTGAGCATGATCGTCCACCGCGGCACCGCAGAATCGCGGGGCCGCGGCATGTGCGAGCGCCTGAAAGACCTCATCCCGCGCCATCTGTTCAAGATCCCTATCCAAGCCGCAATCGGCGGCAAGGTTATCGCCCGCGAAACCATCGCCGCGATGCGCAAGGACGTTACCGCAAAATGCTATGGCGGCGACATCAGTCGCAAGAAAAAGCTGCTGGAAAAGCAGAAAAAGGGCAAGGCTAGAATGAGAGAATACGGCAACGTTTCGATCCCTCAAGAAGCGTTCATCGCTGCGCTTCGTATGGGCGAAGAATAAAGCCCGTCTGTCTTGAGCTTGTCGAAGGATCATGCGGCTGCGGGAGGGCCAGCGGTCAAAACGGAAATGTGAGCATCCCGCAGGAAGCATTTATTGCGGCGCTTCGGATGGGGGAGGAGTAAGGGCCTATATCCCGACGTGGCTGAGATACAAAGAAAGCAACAGCATAAATGTTTGAACAAAACTGTTGTTTGCCAGTGTGTCTGGGTAGACCTTTTGGACCATAGCTTGGGGTCGTGGGGCGGAGGAGGAGTTGGGTTTTCGCTTCGGCCTCACCGGTAACTCCAGAAGAACAGTAAGATTCTGAAACAAGCTCATGATGACGAGGAAGGGGAGCGGCGCAAGCTATACATCGCGCTGGAGGTGGTGCCGATGGCTTTCGCCGCCATGGTCACGCCGCCGCTGTCGGCGAGCAATTGGATGCGGGCCGCTGTTTCAATTCGGTCAGGCCATTCCACCTTTTTGTCCCGCGCCGGACTGGCGTGAACTCCAATCGTGTATCAAAGGTGGCGTCGATTACGGCGGGCGTGAGGGGCAAAGCGGGGGCCGCTTGATCGTCGGGTGGGCGTGCAAGAGCAGGGAGCGTTGCGGTGGAGACCTGGTCGGGCAGAGGTGATTTTCTAGGCATGAGGCAAAATTGACCCATATGGTTTTTTATAGGAAAGCGGTTATTTTTGGGAAAGTGCTTCTTTCAGGACGCCGCGGGCGTGGATAGGGACGTTTGGGGCGCTTCAGTCGCCGCCGCTTTTGCCTTTTTCTCCCATTTTTGCTTGATCTGCGCGAGCAAGGTTGTGGCCGGATTGTCCTCGCTGCGGTTGTGCGGGTCGTTGGCGAGGGGCAGCAACGTGCGATAGGCGACCGCGTATTTTTCTTCATCGACCAACTGTTGAGTCAGCTGCCAGCGGACGCTTTTATCATAGGGCGCTAGTTGTAACGCGCGTTCGAGGCCATGGGCGGCGACGTCGGTGATATTCTTACCCGATGCTTTCAGGCTGATATAATAATAGATCAGCGGAATGGGGTGGTCGACTTCAACCTTGTTCAGCTCAGCGACCGCCTTTCGGGTAAGCTTCCACGCGGAATCATGGTCACTTGATTTTTCCGCAATGCGCGACAGGGCAAATATTTTCTGCACATGCGCGTTGACCAACGCGGGTTCCGTCGCCAGCGCCTTGTCCGCAATGGTCAGCGCCGCGGCATGGTTTCCGGCATCGTGTTCCGCCTCCGCCAAAGCAGATAGAACAAAGGGATCGTCGGGGTAAGTACTTGCGATGATTTGGGCACGCGGCAAAAGCGCCTTGGCCATTTCGGTATTCACGCCGCGTTTCGATTCCAAGATAATCGGCATGATCGCCGCCTCTGCTGCGCGCATTTTGCGAACGGTAATTGTTCCAATTTTCAGTCTGTCGCCGGCAATGGGCAGGTAACTCAACCGACTCTGCGCGAGATAGGCATTCAGTTCTTTATCGAGCTGTTTAAGGTCGCCAAACGCCGTTTTGGCCGCGTCCAGTTCAGCCGCGCCGTTGGCGAGGGCGACCTGATAATTGATTAGCTGGCGCGGGCGTTTTCCGGACAGCACCAGATAATGGTACAACAGCCAACTTCGCCCGTAAAATTCATCATAGCCGCCCTTTTTCGGCTTTTTGTATAGTGACGCGTCAAGCAAGGCTTCGATTGACACATCCTTGGCGTATGTGAATTCGCTTGCACGGTGCAGTGCGGGTAACCCTAACCCCATTCCCCCATTCTTTTCGAAGCGCGCAGTAGAGAAGAACTCCGCAAAACCTTCGCTCAGCCAGCGCGGGGTAGCCCATGCGTTTGTTCCGTGCATGACGTGGTGAGCATATTCATGAAAAAGCACTTGTTCGCTTTGAGTGATCGCGTTGCCTCCGCTATCCACGCGAGCGGTAAAAGCGAGCGACCCGCCGGCCCGTGCTTGATAGAAACCAGCCAAGAAACCTGTTTTGTCACCGGCTAATTTTTGCACTTGGTTGGTGTTGCGAACGACATAGATTGTGACGCGGTTGGATGGGCTCGGCTTATGAACCTCGCGTCCGAGAACGAAGTACATGGCACTATGAAAACGTTCCAAGCGCTCAGCGAACTCCCGCGTATCCTTCTCGTTTTGGTCAGCAATGACCAGAAAATGATCGCTACTAGCCTCATGCCATTGGGCATATGCTTTGCTTGGAATGAACCATGCAATGACGAAGAGTGCAAGGCCCGTGAATCTAATTATCATTACCCACCTGTGACTTCATATTGAGTCTAACCAATATGTATTGGTATCACCGTTTTACCGCTCGTCTAGCGTGTAGTTGGGCAGAGCAGTGTTAAAGTTCAGGCGGATTTAATTTCCTTAATCTCCGCAAATGTGGCGCGTTGTTATTTCTAATGCCACTGCATGAAACGACGTTAGGCGCATCAGCATAAAATACTGAATAATATATTTTTTGTTGCCAAATTGGCGTTTGGCGCAGACCGGCCTGTCGCAAGAAATTCGAATGCCTATTTCGTTCATGATCGGCATTCCTCTGATCGTGCCATATGCGCGATTTGCCAGCTCGTCTGTTACCTGACGTCATGAGCAAACGGCAAAGACACTCGCATAACCTCACCGAATGGCACCTTACTGCCGCATCGATCATTTTCATCCCCATCAGATCCTGAAACAAGTTCAGGATGACGGAATGGGGAGTATTAAACACGCTTCTACCCTAGGATCATTAGGGTGGGGCTAGGATGACTGGTATTGGACTTCTGCACGACGGGGCCAAAATCCTTAAGCGCGTCCTTGACGCAAAATTGCGCTTCTGACCTTCGCGTGCCTATGGCAAAGACGAGCCAGCGTGTGCAAAAAGGATTGAAGATTGGGATATGTGCGATTTGGGGCTTGCCTTGGGGTGCTGCTGTTTACTGCGGGATGTGCGCCGGTGGGGTTGCCTGTGACTGAGGTAACGGCGCCGAAGCCCATTATGGTTTGGGACGACCTGCTCTCTCGGCCAAAGCCAGCGCCCGATGCCAAGGTCAGCTATGGCGGGGATGCTTTGCAGGTGGTGGACGTTTGGCAGCCCAAGGGCACTGGTCCGCATCCTGCAGTCGTAATGATCCACGGCGGATGCTGGCAGACCGAGGTTGCCGAGCGCGACATCATGAACTGGATTGCCGATGACCTGCGCGCGCATGGCGTCGGCGTGTGGAATATCGAATATCGCGGCGTGGACCGCGGTGGTGGTTATCCGGGGACCTATCTGGACGTAGGCGCGGCGGCGGATTTGTTCATGGCGAAGCGCGCGGAATATGGCTTTCGCACCGATGCGCCGGTGGTGACGATCGGGCATTCGGCGGGCGGGCATCTGTCTTTGTGGCTTGCGCGACGGTCGGCCTTGGCGAAGGGCGATGCGTTGCGCGGGCCTAAGCCATTGACGGTGGACCTTGCGATATCGCAGGGTGGATTGCCCGATTTGCGTGCGCAAACGACGCTGCCCGATCATGGTTGCGGCAATGAGGCGGCGATGGCGATGGCTGGAGCAACATCAGAAGCGCCCGAATTTGCGCGAACCTCTCCGCCAGAAATGCGCAAAGGGCGTGCGCGCGAGTTGCAGTTCAACAATGACCTCGACAGCATTGCACCGCCATCCTTTGGCAAGGCTTATGGCGCAAAGATGGTGACAACGCCAAATGAGGGGCATGCCGAGCTAATCGCACCCGAGACCATGTCTTGGGGCAAGCAGCGCGCGGTCATATTGAAGGCGTTCGGGTTATGACATTGGACCAAGCACGGGCGATGGATGCAGCCGACCCGCTGGCGCATTATCGCGCGCAGTTCGTATGTCCGCCGGGCGTTATTTATCTCGATGGCAATTCGCTCGGGCAATTGCCGCTGGCGACGGTGACGGCAAGCGCGAACGCGATAACCCAAGCATGGGGCGAGCGCTTGATCCGCGGATGGAACGAAGGATGGATTGATGCGCCGCAGCGCGTTGGCGCGATGATTGCGCCGCTGATCGGTGCGGATGCGGATGAGGTGATCTCGGCGGATTCCACCTCCGTAAACTTGTACAAGCTGATTGTCGCCGCGCTTCGGCTTGATCCATCGCGCAAGGTTGTTGTTAGCGAGGCGGGGAATTTTCCGACCGATCTGCACATCGCCGAAGGTGCGGTGGCGGCGGTTGCTGGCGCGGAACTGCAGGTAGTGGAACGCGCCGCGTTGCCAGAGGCCTTGGGTGATGACACCGCGTTGCTTCTGCTCACCCATGTGCATTACAAGACCGCCGCGCGGTTCGACATGGCAGCGTGGACGAAGGCAGCGCATGACGTTGGCGCGCTGGTCTGCTGGGACCTGAGCCATAGCGCGGGTGCGGTGGCGGTGGAGTTGAATGCAGCGGGCGCTGATTTGGCGGTCGGCTGCGGCTACAAATATCTCAATGGTGGCCCCGGTGCGCCGGCGTTTCTCTATGTCGCAAAGCGGTGGCAGGAGAAATTGCACAATCCGTTGTCAGGCTGGATGGGCCATGCAGCCCCGTTCGAATTTGCCGATGGCTATGAAGCTGCGTCGGGCATGAAACGCTGGCTGACGGGTACGCCATGCGTGCTTGGTCTCGTCGGCTTGGAAAGTGGACTTAAGCTTTGGGCAGATATCGATATGCGGCATGTCGAGGCCAAATCGGCAGCCTTGTGGAATATTTTCCATGTGGCAGGGACGGCCGCCGCGCTTGAGTGCGTGACGCCGACCGATCCGACACAGCGTGGGAGCCATATCTCGTTTCGCCACCCACAGGCCTATGAAATCGTCCAAGCGCTGATCGCGCGCGGCGTCATCGGCGATTTCCGTGACCCAGACATCATGCGCTTTGGTCTGACGCCGCTGATGCTGAGCCATGAAGACATTTGGCGCGCTGGCGAGATCCTGCGCGAGATCGTCGCAAGCGGCAGATATCGCGACCCCGAATTTGCTGTGCGGTATGCGGTGACATAGGCGTATTCCTATCCCCCAGACGTCGCTCAAGCATAGGCTGGAGCCGATCGCGCTTGGTTGGTTAACACTGGGCTTAAAGGTAAGACGTGATGGGCCCCAGCCTGCGCTGGGGCGACGATGGTTTCTTGCCTGGTCACTGTGGATGATATTTGCCAATTCTTTGACTGACAGCCAGCCACCGTTCTGCTAGGCGCGCCCGATGCTTAACCTGAACGGTATCACCGTGCGCCTTGGCGGACGCACTATCCTTGATCGCGCCACTGCGGCGTTGCCTCCTTATGGACGTGTTGGCCTGATTGGCCGCAATGGCGCAGGCAAATCCACGCTGATGAAGGTGATGATTGGCTCGCTGGAGGCCGATGACGGGTCGCTGGACATGCCCAAGGGCACACGTATCGGCTATATCGCGCAAGAGGCGCCTGCTGGCGACTCCACGCCATTTGACACTGTGCTCGCCGCCGATACCGAGCGCGCGGCGCTGATGATCGAAAGCGAGCAGGAGGGGCTTGATCCCGACCGGATGGCCGAGGTGCATGAACGCCTGATCGCGATTGACGCGTATACCGCGCCAGCGCGCGCTTCGCGCATCCTCGTCGGCCTTGGCTTTGACGAAGAAATGCAGGGCAAGCCGCTCGACAGCTTTTCGGGTGGCTGGAAGATGCGCGTGGCGCTTGCGTCTTTGCTGTTTTCGCAGCCGGACCTGCTGCTACTCGACGAACCGTCGAACCACTTGGATTTGGAAGCGACGCTTTGGCTGGAAAACTTCCTCAAGGGTTACCCTGCGATGATGGTGGTGATCAGCCATGAACGCGACCTGCTGAACAACGTCGTCGATCATATCCTGCACCTTGATAATGGTCAGGTGACGCTTTATTCCGGCGGTTATGACTCGTTCGAGCGCCAGCGCGCCGAGCGTGCAGCGCAACTGGCCGCGGCGAAGGCAAGCCAAGATGCGCAACGCGCCAAGCTGCAGGAATATGTGGCGCGCAACTCGGCGCGCGCTTCGACCGCAAAGCAGGCGCAGTCCAGAGCCAAGGCGCTGGCGCGTATGCAGCCGATTGCCGCGATGGCCGAAGATCCGACGTTAAGCTTTGACTTTCCAAGCCCCGAGGAATTAAAACCGCCATTGGTGACGCTGGATTTGGCCAGCGTGGGCTACACGGCGGGTAAACCGATACTGGAGCGGCTGAATCTGCGGATTGACCCCGATGACCGGATCGCGTTGCTTGGCCGCAACGGCAACGGCAAGACCACGCTCGCGCGACTTCTGGCGGCACAATTGACGCCGATGGAAGGGGCGATGAGCTCGTCCGGCAAAATGCGTGTCGGTTACTTCACGCAATATCAGGTCGAGGAACTCGACGGCGACGATACCCCACTTGAACATATGACGCAGCAGATGAAGGGCGCAAGCCCCGGCGCGGTCCGCGCGCAGTTGGGGCGCTTTGGCTTTTCAGGCGCAAAGGCGACGACTAAGGTTGGCAAGCTGTCGGGTGGCGAACGGGCGCGGCTGGCGCTGGCGCTGATTACGCGGGACGCGCCGCATATGCTGATCCTCGATGAGCCGACGAACCACTTGGACGTCGATGCACGCGAGGCACTGGTGCAGGCGCTAAACGAATATGAAGGCACTGTGGTTCTGGTCAGCCATGACCGACACATGCTTGAGTTGACGGCAGACCGGCTGGTGCTGGTGGACAACGGAACCGCGACCGAATTTTCGGGTACGATTGAGGATTACACTGACTTCATCCTTGGCAAGGGTCCAGCCAAGGAGAAGGTTTCCAAGGCTGACCGCAAGGAAGACAAAAAAGCCGCCGCTGCCGCGCGTGAAGCGCAGGCAAAGCTGAAGCGCGACGTGAACGATGCCGAAGCCGATCTGGCAAAGCTTGAGGTCGTACTGGGTGCGATTGACAAGGCGATGTTTGATCCTGCTTCCGCATCAAATGAATATAAAGACCTGACGATGGGCGAATTATCACAGCGCCGCGGCAAGATTGTCGCCGCACAGGAAGCTGCCGAGGTCCGCTGGGTCGCCGCGAGCGAGGCGTTGGACAAGGGGTAGTAGCAGGCGCCTGCTACTACCCCCCTCTCGTTCGACGTCGAGGATTGGCAAAATTGGGGCAGCCAGCTCGCCAGAAGTAAGCCGCCCGGTCCACTGCTTTAAAGCGATCCAGCTTGTCAGCGACAGTAGATACAGCTCACCTACGCTGCTTGCGCGAAGTTGCACTATCAAGTGTCCCCGATATGTATTCAACTGCCTATTATTAAACGATAATATTGGCCATTCACGGCTAATTTTGTAGTGTGCGATCGGGTTATCTCATTTCAACAACGCATCTTTGGCGGCAGCAAAGCGCGCTTCGCCAACGCCTTGGATGCGCGCATAATGCACGCTGCGGGCAACAAGTTCAATTTTACACAGATCGAAAAAGCGCTGCCGTTCGGCTTGTTGCGCATATACGCGCAGACCGTCGTCGAGGAAGGGCAAGTCGATATCCAGCAACAGATACAGGTCAGCGACGCCGCAAAACCCGTCAAAATAGGCGTCACGCACATATCCCGCTGTCGCGCTGAACATCATGTCAGACCAGACCGCTGTAATCAGCGGATCGGTATCAAACAGGATAAAGCCAGTACCCAATTCGTTGGCGCGTGCGGCTGCGGCGCGGTTCATCGCATCTTGCGTTTGCGCGATATGGATCAGTTCGGAAACGCCAATGTCTGTGCCATGCATTTCGCAATAAGCGCGGCCATATTCAGGAACGATTTCACATCCAAGTTCCACCGCAAGCCGCGTGCCGAGCGTCGACTTGCCCGTGCTTTCGGGGCCATGAAGACAGATGCGTTTCATGCACGCTCCGCCTTGCTCCATTGAACCAGGCCAGCAACAGCAAGCACAAGGAACACGCCATATAGGCCAGCGGTCAGATACAGTTCCTTGGAGGCATAAAGCGGTATCGAGATCAGGTTGACGATGATCCAGAAATGCCAATTTTCAACAAAGCGCCGCGCGATCAATATTTGTCCTGCAATCGAAAGCATCGCGACCGAGGCATCCCAATAAGGGTAGCTGGCGTCGGTTTCAGCGTGCATGATCGCACCCCAGGCCCATATGGCAGCGACTGATCCTAATATCCAAAGGCCGTAGCCCAAGGCAGGAATGCGCCGGACAATGATTTCACCGATGTCCGCTTTATTCTGTGTCCAACTGTACCAACCGTAGAGGTTTACGGCGGCAAAGAAAATTTGCAAACCGGCGTCACTATAAAGCTTGGCATCGCGGAAGATGACGAAATAGAGTGACACCATCACAATCGCGACGGGGAAATTCCACATAGAGCGGCGGATAATCAAGACGATGTTGGCAATGCCGAGCAAAACAGCAATGATTTCTAGCAGGCTCATCTGCGGTGACTTAGCGGCGTCAGCGGAGGACGCAAGCACACCGCATCAATGCGGCTGCGTGAGGCTGAATTCGCCAAATACAGGGCCTTGACCATGGGTGGCGCCAACTTCGTGAAACATCGTGGCGTCATCGATGGAAAGGCACCCGTCGAGTATGATGCGCGAAATGCCCATTGCCGCCACCAGATTGACCAATTTCTGCGCGGGCAAGGCGGGTATAACATTTGCCCGCAGCATGCCGATTAGTCGCGGGTCAATCCGCACCACATCGACATTGTGGACCAACGGCCAAAGCGCAGGGACAGCAGCATAGCCGAAATTGTCTATGCCCACGCTGCAACCGACCCGCCGCCAGTTTTGCATCGCACTGCCGATAGCATTGTTGGCCACATCACCATGTGTCGCAGACAATAGAACGCTGACATGCGTGCCTTGAGATAATAATGATCGCAGCGCCCACGCCATCTTGTTCGACAGGTCTATTTCGACAAAAATGTCCGTCGGCACCGACAACAATATTTCAGGCAGGTACAGCAACTTGCTGGTTTCTAGGATATATTGCAGGTCGAGAACGGACAAATTGTTTGGGCTAGGCAAGAAACTATAATGGTCGCATGCCATATACTCGTACGCCATCACCTGGCTATTGCGCAGGTCGACCACCGGCCGTGATGCGATGATCGACGCCGTCGATGGTGCAATATCGACTTCAGCATCGAGCAACGACAATTGCTCTGGGAGTTTTGGCATAATGAACCGTTCAACTAGGCTCAGACCTTTAACATAGTCTGAATTAAGCGCATCGGGTGCGAGGCTTTTGCGCGGCGGTCAACGTCGACAATCACCAGCTATCCGGCGCCAAAAAGGGAATTATGCGAACTTTCGCCGACGTGTCTGTTTAGAAATATTTATGTACAATTGTTAACATCGCGCGGAGTGTTTGACCTTGGGTGCGCACCGTGTAATCGTCTGCGCGAGGGAAGAGGAGAGGATAATGGCGAGTAAGGCGGAAACCGGCGGCAACGCAAAAGGTGATAAAAAGAAATCGCAAAAGAAAGGCGCGCCGTTTTCTGGTGTTGCAGGTGCATTTGACGCCGCCAATGACGCCACCATGGCGCTTGGTCCGCTTGCCGGCTTAGCGCGGGAGGATTTCATTGGCGCGATTGGCCTGATGCTACGGCAGACCGCGACCAACCCCGACAAGGCATGGAAGGCGACAACCAACTTTTCCGAAGATGTCGTCAAGATCATGACCGGAAAATCGGACCTTGCACCTGACCCCAAGGACAAGCGCTTCATGGACCCTGCATGGACATTCAACCCGTTCTTCAAGGCAGGAGCCCAATATTATCTCGCGGTTCAAAAGGGCGTCAAAAGCTATATCGAGGATCTCGAGCTTGATGCGCTGGAACGTGACCGCGCAAATTTCATTTCGCAGATCATCATCGACGCGATGTCACCTACAAACACCCTGATCGGCAACCCGACGGCGCAAAAACGCCTTGTGGATTCCGGAGGGCTCAGCCTCGTCAAAGGCCTCAAAAACGCCTATAACGACATGGTCCATAACGACATGATGGTGAGCCAGGTCAACAAAAAGCCGTTCAAGCTTGGCGAGAATGTTGCAACGGCAAAGGGCGCGGTTGTCTATCGCGATGAACGTTTCGAACTGATCCAATATGCGCCAACGACCGAGAAGGTTTTCGCAACGCCGCAACTTACCATTCCGCCACAGATCAACAAAATGTATATCAATGACCTGTCCCCCGAAAAATCGATCATCAAATGGCAAACCGACCACGGGATTCAGCCATTCATGATTTCATGGCGCAATCCCACCGACGACATGGGCGTTTGGGGCATGGCCGAATATATCGAAAGCTGCATCAAGGCGCTGGACGTCGTGTGCGAAATTACCGGCAGTGACAAGGTCAACATTTCGGGCGGTTGTTCGGGCGGTCAGACGATGTCGGTCTTGTTGTCAAAGCTCGCGGCAATGGGCGACACCCGCGCCAACGCGATCACGATGATGGTGTGCGTGCTTGAACCCAAACCCGGTGATACCGAGGCGTCGAGCCTTGTGTCACACAATGGCATTGCGCTGGCACGGCAACGCGCCGCGAAAAAGGGCGTAATAGAAGGCAGCAGCCTCGCGCGCGGTTTTGCATGGTTGCGTCCAAATGACCTTATCTGGAATTATGTGATCAACAATTACCTGCTCGGCGATGATCCGCCAGCGTTCGACATCTTGTTCTGGAATGCCGACGCAACCAACCTGTCATCGGCGTTGATGGGTGACTTTTTGGAACTGTTCGAAGCCAACGCCTATGCTACGCCGGGCACGTTCGAGATTGCGGGCCATACGCTTGACCTGACCAAGGTGACGGGTGACCTGTTCGTTCTGGGCGGAACCACCGACCATATTACGCCATGGCGCGCATGCTATCGCTCGACTCAATTGTTCGGCAGCAAGAATGTAGAATTCATCCTGAGCCAGGCCGGCCATATGCAAGCCATCCTCAACCCGCCGGGTAACCCGAAAGCGAAATATTGGAAGCACAGCAAGGGTAAGACCCCCGCCGACGTCACCGAATGGATGAAGGGCACGGAAGAAGCCGCCGGAAGCTGGTGGCCTTATTGGATGGAGTGGCTGCACGCCCGATCCGGCGCGGAAATCGCCGCGCCAGCGGAGTTGGGCAGCAAAGCGCATCCAGCCATGGAAGCGGCGCCTGGGCTGTATGTTTTGGAGTAAGGGGAGTGCGAAAGTGTGCACTTTGGCAATGCGTCAGGACGTTGAACACTTTCTTTCCCCCTTGCACCATTAATCCCATCCGCTAGACTTTGTATGACGCCCAAAAAACAGGGCAAAAGGGATACGCATGACAAAAAACCGCGCGCCTAGTTTCAGTATGGAGACCGTTGATGGCCGCGTATTACGGGTGGCGGTTTGGCGGGCGGGGAAGGCTACGGATAAGCTGCCGATATTGTTCTTCAACGGCATTGGCGCGAATATTGAGGCTATGGCGCCGATGGCCGAGCTGCTCGATGACCGCGATTTTATCACTTTTGACATGCCCGGTATTGGCGGGTCGCCTGACCCGGTGGTGCCATATAATGCCATCCTCATGTCGCGGATTGCCGCGTTGCTGCTTGACCGTTTTGAGATGCCGATCGTTGATGTCGTGGGAGTCAGCTGGGGCGGGGCGATGGCGCAGCAATTTGCGCTGCAGAACACGGCGCGCATCAACAAGCTCATCCTTGTCGCGACAAGTGCTGGCATGTTGATGGTTCCGGGCAATCCAGCCTCGCTCGTCAAAATGGCCGACCCGCGCCGTTATATAGACCCTGATTTCATGGCGAAGCACTTCAAGACGCTGTATGGCGGCATGGTTGGCAACAAGGCCGAGCATATCGACCGGTTGAAGCCGCCGTCAAAGACCGGATATTTCTATCAACTCATGGCGATGATGGGCTGGACCAGCGCGCCGTTTCTGCCGTTTATGAAAACAGAAACGCTCATCATGATGGGCGATGATGACCAGATCGTGCCTCTGGCCAATGGCAGGTTTTTGAACTTCTTGATCCCCAACAGCGAATTGTTTGTGGTGGAAAATGGCGGGCACTTGTTCCTGCTGAGCCATGTCGAGGAAAGCATCGTAACGATCCGATCGTTTCTGGACCGCGATACAAGCGATGCGCGTCAGGCGGCCTGAACTCCAGCGTTGTGGCAGCAATACAACAAAAGCGGCGATAATGGCTAGAATCCTTGATTTCTCTTGTCTTTTAAATGTAAAATGACTTAATGTCGTCGGTACGTCGGTGTCATAAACCGACGTGTTCTCCCCCAAGCGGTTTATCCGCAAAAAAGTCTAAAGAGGAATATCATGAAATCCATCCATATGCTGCTGGCCGGCGTTGCTGTGCTTGTCGCGCCTACGACGGCTGCGTTCGCCCAGGACGGCGAAGTCCAAGCCCAGGAGGCGACCACAACCGTCGACGACGAAGCTTTTTCCGATAATGAAATCATCGTGACGGCCACTCGCCGCGACCAGGCCGCACAAGACGTGCCGCTGGCCGTGAGCGTTGTTGGCGGCGAACAGCTTGCCAATGCTGGTGTCGTTGACATTCGCGGCATTCAACAGCTTGCCCCGTCATTGAAGACCACAACTGGCCAGTCGTCGGCGACTGGCGCGGTTTTGTCGATCCGCGGCATTGGTACTGCTGGCGACAACCCCGGTTTTGAACCAGCTGTTGGCGTGTTCATCGACGGTGTATTCCGTTCGCGCGCAGGCGTTGCACTTGCCGAACTGCCACCGATTGAGCGCGTTGAAGTCTTGCGCGGACCACAGGGCACATTGTTCGGACGTAACACATCGGCTGGTGCATTGAACATCACCACGCAAAAGCCAAAGTTTGAACTCGGCGGTTATGTTGAGGCAAGCTACGGCAACCTCGACGAAATCGAAGTTAAGGCCGGCGTCACTGGCCCCGTATCGGAACAGCTCGCGCTTCGTCTCGACGGTGGCTATCACAAGCGTGACGGTTACATCCGCGACGTCAACAGCGACAACCGTATCAACAATATCGACCGCTACTTTGTGCGTGGTCAGGCCTTGTTTGAAAACGAAGATGTCAGCTTCCGGCTGATCGGCGACTATGCAAAGACCGATGAATCCTGCTGTGGCGCGGTCAACACGCTCAGCGGCCTCGCGATCTTCCCCGGCATTGATACAAGCAGCAACTCCGGACTTGCTTTGGTCGGCACCAACGTTATCCGCGGTTTTGCGGGCGTTCCATCGCTTGGCGGCAGCACAGGTACAATCGGCATTCCAAACTACACGCGCGGCAGCCGCGACATGGCGGTTACTCCGGGTCGTGATTTGTCGGAAGCCGTCAATGAATGGGGCATTTCGGGTGAGCTAAACTGGGACTTTGGCAATGCGACACTGACGTCTATCACAGCCTATCGTGATTGGGACGCAAAGCGGAATCAGGACATTGATTTCTCCGGTCTCGACCGCGCCTATCGCGACAACTACCGCACAAGCATCAAGGATTTCACGCAGGAACTGCGTTTGCAGGGCACCGCATTCAACGACAAGCTCGATTGGCTCGTAGGTGGTTTCTACCTTAATGAAAAACTGACCTTAAATGACACCGTGCGGTTCGGCGCGCAGGCTGACCAATATGTAGATGGCGTCATTCGTGAATTGAGCCGAAGTGCAGCCCTGCCGTCAGGTCTGCAGTTGTTTGGTACGCTTGGTCCAGCAACACCTTTGTTCGGTCAGGTCGCCTTGGCAACCAACCCGGCATTGGCCGCTGCAGCCGCTGGCAACCCAGCCTTGTTCGGCCTGTTCAACAGCCCGTTGCCACGCACGCCAAATGGTGCTGGCCAGCAGAATGATGCGTATAAGGTCGATACACAGGCATTTGCGGCATTCACGCACAACATCATCAATTTCACCGACCGTTTGTCGCTGACATTGGGTCTGCGTTATAACCGCGAAACGAAGGACATCGATTCAGACCTGAACAGCGTTGTTCCGGCTTGTGCGTTCTTCCAGAACCCGGCGACTGCACCATATCGCGCAGCATTGCAGGGTGCAGGATTGCTGAATTCGGCATTCCTTTTGACCTGTAACCCAACGGTGAACAGCGAATTCAACGGCGTGCGTTCAGGCGACCGTTCGGAAAGCGAATTCACTGGTACAGCCAAGCTGGCGTTCAAGGTAAGCGACGATATCCTTGTTTATGGCGGATATGATCGCGGTTACAAATCGGGCGGCTACAACCTTGACCGTGGTAGCTTTGACTCCGTGCTTTTGGGTGGCAATGGCGCGCAGATCGAAGATCTGGAGTTCGGCAATGAAACCGTTGATGCCTATGAATTTGGCCTCAAAACCAACTTCTCGCGTCAGTTTCAGTTCAACGCTTCGCTTTTCTATTCTGACTTCAAAAATTACCAGTCGAACCGCTTTTCCGGCACCAATTTCGTGGTCCTGAACTTCGATAAGCTGGTATCGAAGGGCGTAGAGCTTGAAAGCATCATCCGGCCACATCCTGACCTCGCGTTCAACTTGGGCTACACCTATGTGGATGCGAAGGCGACCGATGCAAGCCCGCTTGCAGGCGGCGATAACGGCCGTCAAGCATCGAACCAGCCAAAGCATACCATCACGGGTGCAATGACCTGGACGCCTGAAATTACGCCAGGTGTCGGTGGTCTGTTCCATGTCGATTTCCGTCAACAGAGCGACGCATTCCCGTTGAACGAGCCGCTTGCACGTCGCTTCACGGCGAATGACGGCTTTGGTATCGTCAACCTGCGGGCTGGCGTAAACTTTGGTGATGGCAAGTACAGCGTCGAAGGCTATGTCGAAAATCTGTTCAACACCTATTACAACATCACAGCATTCCCGATCCCTGAGCAGGGCAACAGCTATGCAGTATATCCATCGGCACCACGCTTTTACGGCGTGAAGCTTGCAGCGAAGTTCTAAACGGCTTCCTATCTGATTGAGAGAGGCCGGCCTGTGTAGACAGGTCGGACTTTCTTTTTGTCCCTAACTCGCTAGCCTGCCGACTCACGGCATAAGCGGAGAGGCGACATGCGGCACATCGCGATAATCGGATCTGGTCCGGCAGGATATTACACCGCCGAAGCCGCGCAGAAGAAGTTCGGACCGGATGTTCAGATTGACATCATCGACCGCCTGCCTGTGCCATTTGGCCTCATCCGTTTTGGTGTCGCGCCCGATCACCAATCGATCAAGGCGGTTTCCAACCGTTATGAAAAAGTGGCTTTGTCGAACAATGTCCGCTTTGTCGGAAATGTGTCGGTTGGCAGCGACATTAGCGTCGATGAGCTGCAGGCACTTTATGACGCGGTGGTGCTCGCAACCGGCGCGCCCAATGATCGCAAGCTTGAAATTCCTGGCGCTAGCTTGCCGGGCGTGCTGGGCAGTGCTGCCTTTGTTGGCTGGTACAACGGCCATCCGGATTTTGCAGACCTGAAACCGCCGCTCGACGGCCGCCATGTCGTTATCATCGGCAATGGCAATGTTGCGCTTGATGTGGCGCGGATCCTTGCAAAAACCCGCGCCGAATTTGGTGGCTCTGACATCGTCAGTCATGCGCTGGACGCTTTGGACACCGCCGCGACCGAAGAAATTACCATATTGGGCAGGCGTGGTCCGCACCAGATTGCGATGACGCCCAAGGAATTGGGAGAGCTGGGGCAGTTGGCCCGCGCAACTGTGCGTGTCGATAAGGATGACTTGCCTGACCTTGGCGAGGATGTGCTGCTCGAACCGGGAATTCGCAAATCGGTGACGCATCTGCGCGAGTTCGCCGCCATTCCAGAAGCATTCCGAGCCGACAAAACCATAAGCATCAACTTCGATTTTTTTGCAGCACCCGTAGCCATAGAGGGAGATGGCAAGGTCGTGCGCATTCGCATTGAGCGCACGCGGCTTGACGAACAGTTGCGCAGCGTTGGCACCGACGAGACTTATGACGTGAACTGTTCCATGGTCATCAGCTGCATCGGGTATCAGACGCCGCCCATCGACGGCGTGCCGTACGAACATGGCCGTGGTCGCTTTGCCAATGTTGAAGGCCGCATCTTGCCGGGTCTCTACTGCGTCGGATGGGCACGGAGAGGGCCGTCCGGCACCATAGGAACGAACCGACCCGACGGGGAGAATATTGTCGAGTTGATCGCTGAGGATTTTGCGGTTGGGCTTGGCCCAGGTGGCAAAGAGGGCAGGACGAGGCTCGATATCCTGTTGCAGGGCCGCGGCGTTGACGTGGTTGCCTTCAGCGATTGGAAAAAGATTGAAGAGGCCGAAATTGCCCGCGCCCGGGACGGCGCACCACGCGAGAAATTTGTGCGGATTGCGGATATGATTGCCGCGCAAGAGTAATTTCGGCGATACCATTGAAGTTGTCACAATGTTTACGCCGTTTGCGGGTTAAAAGCCCGTAAATCCAATAATTAGGGCAGGCGTGACATGATCAACACTATTGGCATTATTACCGGAGTAGACGCCGAGGCGGCGGCTCTGTTCCCCGGTCAGAGCGCCAATAGCGAGGCGCTGCACGGGTTCATGGTGCGGCAGGTGCCTTTTGCCGACCGTAACATTGTGATCACGTGCAGCGGTATTGGCAAAGTGAATGCCGCGATGGCCGCCATGATGCTGGTCGAACATTATCATGCCGACTTGTTGTTGGTCGTTGGCACAGCTGGAAAGCTGAACGGCCGGGAGGGAACATGCTTCCAGATCGTTGAGGCGGTGCAGGGCGATTATGGTGCCTCACGTACCGAGGGCTTTGTGCATTATCGGGCAGGAGCTTGGCCAATAGGAGAAGCGCATGCCGAACCTTTCCACGCAGCGGCCATGCCCGAAACCGGGCTACCGAAGGTGCGGATCATCACAAGCGATTGCTTCGTCGAAAGTGCCGACCATGGCAAAAAGCTGCATCAAGCCTTAAGCGGAGATATCGTCGATATGGAAACCGCCGCCGTGGCACAGGCCGCCGCGCGGATGGATGTGCGATGGGCGGCGATTAAAGCAACAAGCGACGATGCCAATGGCGACAGCGTAGGCGACTTTCAGGCGAATCTGAAACGCGCAGCACGCATGGCAGCAGAAGCGGCAGAGCGTATGATCGCGGACTTACCGCACCGTTAAATTAGCAATCCGACGGCGTGGATAATAACGCCCGCCATACCTCCGACCAATGTTCCGTTGATACGGATGAATTGAAGGTCGCTGCCCACAGCATTCTCTACACGGTCAGTAATGGTAGATGCGTCCCAACGGGCGACGGTGTCGGATACGAGCCTGACGATATTATCGCCATAATTCTCGGTCGTGCCAACAATGGCACGGCGCGCAAAACGGTTGATTTGGTGCTTGAGCCGCGCGTCATCTTGCAAAGTCCCGCCAAGCTTTATCAGCGCATCGCCAAAGCTACCCGCCAGCGCCGCATCGGGGTTTCGTGCAGCCTTTAACAGGCCGTCACGCCCTTGGTCCCACAGGCTATTTATCCATTTGCTCATCGCTGGATTTTCGAGCAGCTGCCCCTTCCAATGCGCGACCTTGGCTTGCAATTCCTTGTCATGGCGCAAGTCATGGGCAAGCTTGGCAAGCCCTTCCTCGCCCTTTTCGCGCAAGGGATGGTCAGGGTCCTCTGCCATTTCATGCAGCAGTTTGTTCAGGCCATTTACGATGGCGTTTGCCAATTTGTCATCCAGCCCGGTCCAGCGCATGATAGTGTTTGCGCGTTCCTCGACCATTTCGCGTATAAGATGTTCATTGGCCTCAAGCGTTGCCGATGCCCATTTGATGATGCTGTCGAGTACAGGGATATGCCGCCGTTCGCGGATCATGGCGGTTAGCAATTGACCAAGCAAAGGGGCAATATCGAGCTTGTCGAGTTGCTGGCGGATTGCGCCTTTTGCAACGCCGCCAAGCCGTTCGTCATCGAGCGCAGCGATGATATCCCCCATCAGGCGTGAAGCCCCCATCCGCATACGGCCTTCGCCGCCTGAGGGCGCACTCAGAAACTTGCCCATCGCGCCTGCTACATCCATGCGTTGTACGCGGCGGGCAACGACCTTTGTCGTTAGAAAATTTGTGCGCAGAAAGCTGGCAAGTGTGCGGCCAAGCCGTTCCTTGTTATTCGGGATAATCGCGGTATGCGGGATTGGGATCCCCAAAGGATGCCGGAACAAAGCCGTGACGGCAAACCAGTCGGCCAGCCCGCCAATCATCCCGGCTTCTGCAAAGGCTCTGAGGAAGCCCCAATAGCCGTCGTAGCGGGTTTCCATATATTTGCCGAAGACGAATAACGCAGCCATGCACAACAGCAAGGCTGTCGCGATGATCCGCATTTGCCGCAATTCGGCGTCGCGCTCGGCGTAACGGTTTTTTTCCGATAGGCCTAGTTGATTGGCAGCTTTCACATCATTGCCTTAGCCAAGACGGGCCAAGCTGCCAAGCCTTGCCTCACTCTGCAGGCTGAAGTCCCCCTAGATCGTCCTTGCCCGCTGGCTTTCCTGGCGTTTTACCAGAAGGCTTGGCGGGTTGGGGTATGTGTTCACCATGCTTGGCGGGATCATATGTCAGCAGGCGAGTCCGCAGCCATGGTCCAACCCGCTTTTCAAACCCGTCGGCCAGACTGAAACCAGCAGGTACGATCAGCAATGTCAGCAACGTCGATACGATGAGGCCGCCAATAACGACCGTACCCATTGGCGAGCGCCATTGCCCGTCACCGCCTAAGGAAAGCGCGGTGGGGACCATGCCGGCGGTCATCGCAACGGTGGTCATTACGATTGGCTGAGCCCGCTTGTGTCCAGCCTCCATGATCGCCTGGAACTTGGGCACACCGCGAGCCATTTCCTCGATTGCAAAGTCGATGAGCAGGATGGAGTTCTTTGCCACGATGCCAAAGAGCATCAATACGCCAATGAAGACCGGCATCGAGATCGGCTGACCGACAAGGCCAAGCGCAAGCAAGCCGCCCAATGGCGCAAGCAGCAACGAACCCATGTTCACCAAAGGCGACATGAAGCGGTGGTACAGAAGCACCAGCACTGCAAACACCAGCAAGGTTCCGGAAATCAAGGCGACTAAGAAGTCGTTTTGCATTTCGGCTTCCCATTCTTGGCTACCAAAGGGCGCGCGTGACACGCCCGTTGGCAGGTTTTTCATGATGGGAAGTTCGTTGATTTTCTTATCTGCATCAGACGACACAATGCCAGGGGCAAAGTCGGCGCCAACGAAGATGCGGAAATTCTGGTTACGGCGCTGAACCGAGGTTGGACCAGCACCGAAGCTGATGTCCGCCACGCGAGACAATGGCACCGAACCGCCGGTAGCCAATGGTACGGGCAGGTTGCGGATTACATCTAGGCTTTGACGCGACTCCTTCGCCAACATCACGCGGATGGGGATTTGACGGTCAGACAGCGAAAATTTTGCGCTATTCTGGTCAATGTCGCCAAGCGTCGCGATGCGGATCGTCTGGCTTAACGCCACGGTTGATACGCCAAGCTGCGATGCCAGATCAGTACGAGGTGTGATAATCAATTCTGGACGCTGCAAATCTGCAGAAATCCGGGGTGCACGCAGTTCAGGCAAAGTCTTCATTTGCTCAACAAGCGTTGCGGCTGTTTGATCAAGTTTCTGGGGGTCTGAACCCGACAGCATGACTGAAACATCGCGGCCGGAGCCGCCGCCACCAGGGCCATTCGCCTGGAAGGTAACACGCGCATCAGCGATCTGCGTCAGCGCCGGCGTCAGGTCTTCTTCAAACTTTTGGCTCGTGCGTGCGCGCTCTTTGTCCAAGGTGATGAAAATACTGGCGCTGCCCTCACGTACGCTCTGCAGGGCGGTTTCGACCTCAGGCTGATTTTCGATAATGGCAGCGGCTTCGCTGCTGATTTCACGTGTCCGTTCCAACGTGGTTCCGGGAACCATTTCGATGCGAACGCGGCTGAAATCGGTATTTCCATCCGGGAAGAACTGTTTTGGCAGGATGATAAACAAGGCGACCGTGAGCGCCAGCGCCAGTGCGCCAATGCCCATCATCCAACGCCGGTGGCCAAGCGACCAGCGCAGAATTTTCATATACCTGTCGATCCAGCCAGCCTCGCCATGTTCGGCCATGCCGCTGGATTTTAGGAAATAGGCAGCGATCATTGGCGTTATCATACGCGCGACGGCAAGACTCATGAGAACCGAGGCGACAACTGTTAGGCCGAAATTCTTGAAGTACTGCCCCGCAACCCCCGGCATGAGACCAACTGGTAAAAACACCGCGACAATCGAAAATGTGGTTGCAACCACAGCAAGTCCTATTTCGTCAGCAGCGTCAATCGAGGCCTGATAGGCGGATTTGCCCATCCGCATATGCCGGACGATATTCTCAATTTCCACAATGGCGTCATCAACGAGCACCCCGGCCACAAGGCCAAGCGCAAGTAGCGACATGGTGTTCAGCGTAAAGCCCAAAAGGTCGAGGAACCAGAAGGTCGGAATGGCGGACAATGGGATCGCAATTGCCGAAATGATCGTTGCGCGCCAGTCGCGGAGGAAAAGGAATACCACGACAATGGCAAGCAAGGCGCCTTCAATCATGGCAGCCATTGAGCTCTTATACTGGCCCTTCGTGTAATCCACACTGTTGAAAAGCGTTATGAAATTGACACCGGGATTTTCTTTTTCGATTTCAGCGATTTTAACCATTGCATCGTCGAACACTGTAACATCGGACGCGCCCTTGGCACGCGACATGCCGAAGGTGACGACTTGTTTGCCGCCAGCAAAAGCCATAGCTTTCTGCTCACTGAAACCGTCGGTCACCTCGGCGACATCGGCCAGTTTGATGGAGCGTCCGCCGCCAAGGCTGATCTGGGTTTGGCTGAGCTGAAAGGCGTCCGTCGCGTTGCCAAGCACGCGGACAGACTGGCGTGATCCGGCGATTTGCGATTGGCCACCAGAAGCGTTGATATTTTGCTGGCGCAGCACAGAGTTAATCTGGCTTGCGCTCACGCCCAACGACTGCATTTTTGCAGGGTCAAGCACCACGCGAATTTCGCGGTTCACGCCGCCATTGCGGCTGACAGATGCCATGCCTTCGACCGATAGCAAGCGGCGCGCGACGGTGTCATCGACAAACCAGCTAAGCTGCTCAAGCGTCATATCGCTGGCTTCAACGGCGAAATAGGCGATTGGGTCGCTGGACGTCGCAACCTTGAAAATTTGGGGTTCCAAAATGCCGTCGGGCAGGTCGCTGCGGATCTGGTCGACGGCGTTTTTCACTTCGCTGACTGCAGCGTTGATGTCATCGCCAATTTCGAATTCGGCGCTGACAGTTGTGTTGCCTTCACTTGAGGTGGCGTCAATATTGCGGACGCCCTGCACACTTCGGATCGCGGATTCGACCTTTTGCGTTATCTGCGTGGTGATTTCGGTTGGCGCAGCGCCTGGCTGCGAAATCGACACGACAACAACGGGGAATTCAATATCGGGATCATTCTGCACGTCCATGTTCATGAATGACATGATTCCGGCGATGGTGAGTGCGACAAACAAAACGATCGGCACCACCGGGTTGCGAATGGACCATGCAGAAATATTATTCAAATTCATATTTTATATCCCGAATGTCCCAACGACTTACTGCTTTTTCAAAAGCTTGGGATTGATCGTTTCGTCCGGATTGAGGAACCCGCCAGCGTAGAGGACGACGCGTTCCGTGCCGTCCAAGCCTTGTTCGATAATCAAGCCGTTGGCGGTAACCGAGCCAACCTTAACGGGGCGCTGCTGCACCTTGTTATTCTTTCCGACGATATAAACAAAGCTGCCCTCACGGCCCGTTTGAACGGCAGATTCAGGCAGAACCGGTGCGGTCATTGCGCCGGATTTGATTTCCACCGAAGCAAAACCACCGGGGCGCAATGCCTTGTCGAATGGCAACGCCACGCGAGCCATCCCCTGACGGCTCTGGGCGTCAATCATGGGTGAAATCTGCCAAATATTGCCGTTAAACACCCGTTCTGTGCCGGTTGGCGTCACCGTTGCAGGAATACCGACCGCAACTTGTGCGAGGTCATCTTCGCTCAACTTCGCTTGAAGCTCCAACTGGCCGTCCTTGGCGATACGAAACAATATGCCGCTGCCTGCGGATACGGTCTGTCCGGTCTCTACATTACGTTCGAGGACATAGCCCGAAACAGGAGCGCGCACGTCAAGACGCGCGTTGCGCGCGCGCGTTTCGGCAAGCTGTGCATTAGCAACATTAACACGGGCGCGAGTTGCGTCGCGTGTCGCGGTTTTGCGGTCGACATCAGCCTTCGAAATGAAGCCACGCTCTACCAGCTGCATAGCGCGGTCGAGTTCGTTTTGTGCCAGCTGCAAATCTGCTCGCGCCACACCAATTTGTGCCTCTAGGGCGGCGGCCTGTTGCGTTTGCACCGAACGGTCAACGCTGACCAGAACATCGCCTTGGCTGACCCAGTCGCCCGCATCGACATAAACCTGAAGCACACGTCCGCCTTCACCAACAACGCCCACAGGAATTTCGCGTCGCGCCGCCAAGGTGCCGGTCGCATTGATGGCGCGGACAACGGTATCGCGGCCAGGGGCCACGACTGTGACTGTCTGTGCTTGCCCGCTTTTGTCTGCATCCGCCGGTGCAGCAGTGCCGCCGCTGCCAAAGAAATAATATGCGCCGCCTGCGATGACCAAGATCGCCACGATGATCGCCGCAATGCGTATCCGCCGCCGGTTCCGATCACTGTTGTCCTGCAGAACTTCGCCGTTCGGCGTAGCGCTCATCGTTGTTTCGTAATTCATACCGGAGTCCCAAATTGTAGCCTGAGGGAGCGCGTGCTGCCCCATATTGTCCATAATGCAGCTGTATTACCCTAATAACTCACTGTCCGCAAGCTGCAGACCGTCATGGGGTTTATCGCTTTTTCAATGCATAGGATATCGTAAAAGCCGGTGCGCAACAATACAGACTGACACCTGTTATGTTTCGACAAACAACATAAATAAATGCCACACAGACCTAGTCTGTGTGGCATTTATAAAATATTCAAACAGAATAGCTTAGCGGACGCGGCCACGTTGTATGAGGTTTAAAATGGCTAATACAATCACTGCCCCGACAAAGGCGACAACAAGGCCAATGAGCGAAAATTCCTGTACGCTGCCGACAATTCCGAACTGATTGGCAATCAGATTGCCGACAACAGAGCCAACACAGCCTGCTGCAACATTAGCGATAATGCCCATAGAAGCGTCACGACCCATAACCTTACTCGCGAGCCAACCGGCGATCCCGCCGACGATAATTGCGACAATCCAACCCATGATCTTTGATCCTCCTCTATGCTATCCGGCGGCGCCGGGCATTTGAGAATGATAATAAAGTGCGCGTAAAATGCCAGACTGCAACCGCCTTATTTCGGAAATTTTATCGAAACTATATAATTGGATAAGAAAAACCCCGCACATGGCGGGATAATTTCTTGATTTATCAACAGTGTAATACTCATTAGTATTTTTGTTGCCGTTCGTACAGGTCACGATAATGTTGAATACGGGTGACGCGCAGACCCGGCATGCCCGACCTGTCGACTGCACGCTGCCATGACGCAAACTCCTCGAGCGTCAGGCCATACCGTTCGCATACGTCATTGATGGACAATAGCCCGCCGTTAACAGCTGCGACGACCTCCGCCTTGCGGCGGACAACCCAACGGGTTGTGCCGGGAGGAGGCAGGCTGTCCAACGTGAGTGGCTCACCCAAGGGCCCAATGACTTGTGACGGGCGGAATTTCTGATTTTCAATCATGACTTTTTTTCTGCTCCATGCCCCGCGAGGTTCGATTCTGGTCCCGTTCCGGAAGGAGATAACATTTGGTCTTTGATATTAACTGAAGCGGATTGGTAAACAGGCTCTTCATTCATTTTTGCTGTCTCCGTTTTTTGCCAAAAGGAACCGCGCACCGCGATTTCCGGGTCGGGTTCCACTGCAAAACAGTGAATACGCCCGGCAAGATTGTCGCCCTCTGCAGTGTTGCCATGTTCGGCACGACGCATTGCACGCACCGTCCGGCTTTTGGCCTGACGCGCACGCGCTGCGTCCAACACCGATTCGTGGCTCTCAACTGAGGGCTCAGCATGTTTGCGTAACGCTTGGTGGGGAAAGCTCATTTCCATTCCGCAGCCTTACCCTTGTAAATTCTAAGATGTGGTAAAGGTACCGTTTAAACGCCGTTAGGTGATATTAACGACTGTTATCCTTTGGTCCGACATGCAGGTGAACGGGCCAATGGAAACCATTCAGAAAACTGGCAATTCGCCGGCGAAGCTTCTAGGGAGACAATCCCATGACCGACATTTATAATTCCGATTTCCAACTGGGCCCTGAGTTTAAGGGCAAGCGAATTGTTGTTGCGATGTCTGGCGGAGTTGATTCGTCGGTCGTGGCAGCGCTGGCCGCGCGCACTGGTGCGGAAACGATTGGCGTGACATTACAACTCTATGATCATGGCAGCGCTGTAAAACGCGCAGGTGCCTGTTGCGCCGGGCAAGATATTCGCGATGCGCGCGCCGTCGCTGATAAGCTTGGCATCGCACATTATGTATTCGACCATGAAAGCCGGTTTCGCGAATCAGTTATCGAGCATTTTGCCGATGAATATATGGCTGGACGGACACCCATTCCCTGCGTGCGTTGCAATATGGGCGTCAAGTTTACCGACTTGTTCCGATTAGCGCGCGAGCTTGGTGCGGATTGCCTGGCGACGGGCCATTATGTCCGCCGCGTTGAAGGACCGAACGGTGCTGAACTCCACCGCGCAACTGATCCAGCGCGCGACCAAAGCTATTTCCTGTTTGCGACAACACAAGACCAGCTCGATTATCTGCGCTTTCCATTGGGCGGTATGCCCAAGCCCCAAGTCCGCGCCATCGCGCAGGAAATGGGGCTGATCGTTGCGATGAAGCCTGACAGTCAGGACATATGCTTTGTGCCCGATGGTGATTATGCCAGCGTTGTCCGAAAGATCCGGCCTGATGCGGAAATCGGCGGCGACATTGTGCATCTGGACGGCCGTACTCTTGGTCAGCACAAGGGCCTCATCCATTATACCGTTGGTCAACGTAAGGGCCTTGAGGTTGGCGGGCAGCCAGTGCCTTTGTATGTCATTCGCCTTGATCCAGAGACCCAGCAGGTGGTTGTTGGCCCACGTGCTGCCCTTGGTGTTCAGGCTGCGCGCATCACGGACGCCAACTGGCTCATGGAAATCGGGGACCGGCCGGTTATGGCAAAAGTACGTTCTATGTCCCGCCCCGTCGCTGCGTGTCTTGATGGCGAATGGCTGCGCTTTGATGCGCCGGAATATGGTGTTGCGCCTGGACAGGCGGCGGTGTTGTACGATGGCGACCGTGTGCTTGGCGGCGGCTGGATCGAGGAAACGGTTGCGGTGGAGATCGCCACAGCCGCTTAAAATAATGCGCTTACTGAAAGGGAGTGTTCAGGATGCACTTGGGGGAAGCACAACGCGACATGCGCCGGGCTTATGTCAACGGCGGGGTCGGCATTTTGGTGTCGGGCCTCGTTTGGGTGATCGCTGGGCTGGTGACGCTCTATGTTGATCTGGTGTCAGGCATGGCGACTTTGTTTTTTGGCGGCATGCTTATCCATCCACTTTCGCTATTGATCGCACGGCGCGTATTTCAGCGCGGCAAGGTGCGCTCGCCTAATCCCATGGAGATGCTTGCGCTGCAATCTACGGTTTTCCTTATCATTGGCCTTGTTATCGCATATCTCGTGAGCGGCGCATACGCCGAATGGTTCTTTGCGATTGCGCTGTTGACCGTTGGCGGGCGCTATCTGGTGTTTCAGACTGTGTATGGCATGCGTCTATATCTGGTGTTGGGTTTGGTCCTGATCGCTATTGCCGCTGTTGCTATTTGGTTGGATGTTACGCCAGCGTTCGTCGCGTTTATCGGCGGCGCAACCGAGTTGCTATGTTCAGCGCTCATTCTTGTGCCGGCAAAGCGGTAGATCAAAGCGCTTCGATTTCGGCTTCATTTAACTGGATACAGCCAAAGGCGCCGCGTTGCTCTGCCACAGCTTCGGCCAAAAAGGGCACTGAGGCATAGACGCGTTTGTTTTCGGGATCATCGCTCAAGCGTACAATCTCCATGCCCTTTTCTTTATCGGTCTCGCAAGATGCCATATTGCGGCCTTGAATATAGCGGCACGAACAGGTGACATGCGCACCATAAGCTGCGCCTACGCGCGCCTGACCCTTGATGCTGCTCCAATTCCACAGCAGCCACAGCGCTGCCATGGCGGCAAGTACCGCAAAAATAATCTTCGGCGTCTTGAACCGCGGCTGGGGCGCTTTTGTACTTTGGGTCGAAGTTGCGGTTGCCATGGGCCCTCCATCTGGTGCATCGAAGCACGATATGCCTAGAAACAAATTCCGCCCCGCTGCAACCGCTTTTTGCGCAATCGCTATACTCGCAGTTACCGCATGCACGGCAGAGCAACCCGTTAAGCCTGCGGGCTCCGGCTTTACGATGATTGTCGATGACGCCGTTGTCAGCGAGGCAAAACTTGCCGCAGCAATGGCGCCTTTTTTCGATGATCCCACATTGGCTGAAACCCGCGCTTTAGTCATCATGCGGGGTGGCCGGGTGGTCGCCGAACGCTACGCCCCGGGTTATGGACCAGACTCAAAACTGGTCAGCTGGTCAATGGCAAAGAGCGTTACCGCCGTTTTGGTGGGCATGATGGTGGCAGACGGGCGGCTAGCCTTGGATGAACCCGCCATTGTACCCGAATGGCAAGCACCGCGCGATGGGCGCGCCGCGATTACACTGCGCCACTTACTACATATGTCGTCAGGGCTTGATCATACCGAAATGGCGGAAGGCAGTATCGAGATTTTTGATGCTGACACGCCGCGTATGTTGTTCCTTGATGGCCGGGAAGATGTCGCGCGTTATGCCGAAACGCGGCCCCTGGAGGCCATTCCCGGCAAAAGGTTCGAATATAGTACCGCAACCAGCCACATACTCGCCGACATCATGACGCGGTCGTTGACTAGCAGCAAGGACCCCGTCGTTCGCCGCGACGCGATGTTGGAATATGCACGCGGTCGCTTGTTTGAACCATTGGGCATGACAAGCGCGGTTCCGGAGTTTGACCGCAATGGCACCATGCTGGGCGGAAGCCTGATTCACGCAACCGCACGCGATTGGGCGAAGTTCGGTGAATTCTTGCGAAACAACGGTTCTGTCCGCGCCGCACAGATGATGCCGACAAGTTGGATGCGTTTAATGAAAGCGCCGAGCAAAACCGATGCAAGCTATGGCGGGCATTTGTGGTTGAACCGCGCTCGAAACGACGGGCGCGATCAGGTGCTATTCCCCGGCAAGGCACCATCAGATGTCTTTGCAGCGCTTGGGCATTTGGGGCAGTTTGTGGTGGTTTCGCCGCAGCATCGATTAACGATTGTGCGGCTGGGCAAGACGCCTGATGATCAGCTTGATCCCGTCAATGACCAACTGGCAAAACTTATTTCGGTTTTCCCCAAGCAGTAAACCGAAGCGAAGTCAAAGCTTTGCGACTGGCGCGTCGTCCCCAAGGTCTTCAAACCAAGCTTCAACTGGGCCGCTTAGCTTAATAAGCAATGGATTGCCTTTGCGGTCGCGGGCTTTGCCTGCCTGAACCTTGATCCAGCCTTCGGAAATGCAATATTCCTCAACCGTCGTCCGGATTTCGCCCTTAAAGCGGATGCCAATCCCACGCGACAGCAGATCACCATCAAAATGCGCGCTCATCGGGTTAATCGACAGGTGATCGGGGGGGGTGTCGGTACCCGCAGATTTTGTTTCTTCAGTCATGTCGCGCGCTTTGCCGTAAAGCATAGCACTTGGCAATATCGCGCGGGCAGTGCAGGGGGTCGAAATGGCAAGTTTAAACAGATATGACGCAATTGTCCTTGGTGCTGGTGGCGCGGGCCTGATGTGCGCCTTGACCGCCGGACAACGCGGAAAGTGCGTGCTGGTGATTGATCACGCAACTGGTCCCGGCAAAAAAATCCTGATTTCTGGCGGCGGACGCTGCAATTTCACCAATGTAAATGCGACGACTGTGCACGCTCAGGAACGTTATTTGTCCGCCAATCCACATTTCGCAAAGTCGGCGCTTGGTCGATATACGCCGCAGGATTTTATCGATTTGGTAAACGCGCATGGCATCGTTTTTCATGAAAAGACGCTTGGGCAATTGTTCTGTGACGGCTCAGCACGACAGATTGTCGCGATGCTGATGGCCGAATGCGACAAATCGGTTGCTTCGGGCGGACGCGTTGACTTCGTCTTTGATGCGCCGGTGGGGGAGGTTTCGCACGATAGCAAGGACTATCACGTCACGTACAATGGAGTGCACGCTCAGGCCAACGCATTGGTGATCGCAACTGGCGGTCCGAGCATTCCAAAAATGGGAGCAACCGCCTTTGCGTATGATCTTGCCCGACAATTCGGACTGAAAATTGTCGAGCCACGCCCCGCATTGGTACCACTCACGCTTGGCGGTGATGATGTATTGTTCCGTGAACTGTCGGGCGTTTCCGCCGAAGTGGTCGCCAAGCATGGAAAGGCTGCTTTCCGAGAGGCAGCCTTGTTCACCCACCGAGGGCTAAGCGGCCCAGCGGTGCTGCAAATCAGCAGCTATTGGCGGCCAGGGGACCAAGTCGCGATCGATTTTCTGCCGTCGCTGGATGCGACCGAGCTGTTGTTATCAGAAAAGCGCGCACGGCCTCGTTCGACGTTACGATCCACCTTGGACCGTGTCTTGCCTGCGCGGCTGGCAGAAGCGCTTTCGACAAAGCTCGCGCTATCAGGCAACCTTGCCGACCAAAGTGACCGGAAACTGGCGGATGCGGGTGCCTTACTCGACAGCTGGCCATTTGTGCCCAATGGCAGCGAGGGCTTCGCTAAGGCTGAAGTCACGCTAGGCGGGATCAGCACAGACGGCCTGTCGCAGAAGACGATGGAGTCGAAGAAGGTGCCGGGGCTATATTGTATTGGCGAGGCAGTGGATGTCACTGGCTGGCTGGGAGGTTACAATTTCCAATGGGCCTGGGCCAGCGGCGTAGCGGCGGGACAGGCGCTTTAAGACATCGGATAAAACAGTTTTCATAGTGACAAGAAACACGCAGTTACAATTTAAATGCGTTTTTGTGCATCCAAATTAGCGCTCCTGCGTTTTTCGGTTGGTGAATAGACAACCGAAAAGGAACACACCTATGAATATCTCGCGCATTTTAATGATCGGCGCCGCATCTTTTGCGACGTTTGCAACGCCCGCTTTCGCCCAAACGGCGGATGAAGAATGGGAAGGCGCGTATATCGGCGGCTCATTCGGCATTGGTGCCCAAAGCAATGACCGGAATGAAAACGTCCAGTTCGATACAAATCTCGATGGCACATTTGATAACAATGTGAACACGCTTGCCGGTGCAAATGCCTTCTCCCCAGGTTTTTGTGGTGGCGTTGCTGCTGGTAACTCTGCTGCCGGTGGCTGCACAAGCGACAAGGATGGCTATGATTACAACATTCGTGCCGGTTACGACATGCAGTCAGGCAATATCGTTTATGGTTTCGTACTGGAAGGCGGCAAGAATGAATCCCGCGATAGTGTGACGGCATTCAGCTCTACCCCTGCGGCTTACACGTTCACGCGTGAAATCGATTATTCAGCTCAAGCCCGTGCACGCATTGGTTATGCCGCACGCGGTGCATTATTCTATGCAACCGGCGGCGCAGCTTATGCCAAGATCGACAACAGCTTTTCGACCACCAATGGTGCGAACAGTTTTACCGATAATGGGAATTCCAAGAGCTGGGGCTATTCCTATGGCGGCGGCACTGAAGTGAAGATTGCACGCAACTTCTCGTTGGGCGTCGAATATCTCTATACGAATTTCGTCGATGACGACTACGTCGTATCGGTTGGTACTGGAACGGCACCCGCAACCAACCCGTTCTTGCTTGCCAATCCGCAGGGCACGGACATGCGTCGTAGCGACAGCGATTTCGACATGCACAATATCCGTCTTACGGCATCGTTCCGGTTCTAAGCGACAGGCAACTGCCATCCAAAGAAGGGCGCCGTTCGTCGGCGCCCTTTTTATGACTCACTGTGTGTTTGCTGCTACAAACACTGGAGACGCAGGGCCAAGTGGAATTTCAGTCACTACCCAAATACCGACCAGCAACATGCCGACGAGCAACAAGCCAATCGAGTAAGGGATCATGGTGGCGGCAAGACTGCCAATGCCGAAGTCCTTTACCCATCGCTGGCAAAAGACCAGAATGAGCGGAAAATAGACCATTAACGGGGTAATGATATTCGTCGCTCCGTCACCCACCCGATAGGCGGCCGTCGTCATTTCGGCGCTAACTCCCAATAGCATGAGCATCGGGATAAGAACTGGCGCTAACAAAGCCCATTTCGCACTCGCTGAACCAATAAACAAATTCAGCGCCGCTGTGAACAAGACGACCAAAATAAGCAACAGCGGGGCAGGCAAGGCGAGTGTCTCAAGTCCATCCGCACCATGAACGGCCGTTATGAGTCCCAGATTGGACCAGCCGAACATGGCAACAAAATGTGAAATCGCAAATGCAAGCACAAGGAAGTAGGCCATGTCGCCCATGGATTCTGACATCATCCGAACCAGATCACGATGGGTTTTTACCGCGCCCGTTGCCCGCCCATAAGCCCATCCAGCCAGCAGAAAGAGAACCATGAAACCGGCCACGAGCGATTGGTAAAACGGGGTTAGCTGAGCCTCCGGCGATGCCGTTTCGTCGATCAGGGGGGTGTCGGGGCCAAGTGTCATCAGCAGCCACAACGCCATGACGGCCAAAGTGGCCAGTCCAGCGTGGCGAAGGCCCTTGCGCTGATCCGATGACAACGGGCCACTAATGTCTGGTTCTGTGACGATTCCGCCATCCGCAATAGTTGCTGCATTACCTGCCGAAACAGCCTGAGCGCCAAGGGGACGATATGTGCCCAGGCGCGGTTCAATAATCCTGTCGGTAACGTACCAAATTACAGGCAGGAAAACAAAGGTCATGCCGATTATGAAATACCAATTGCCGGCAATATTGGCCTGCCAGTCCGGGAATACCGTATTGGCGGCGGACTGGGTTATTCCAAACAACAATGCGTCCAGCTGCCCAGGAAAAAGATTAGCCGAAAATCCACCCGAGACACCGGCAAATGCCGCCGCGATCCCGGCAATGGGATGCCGTCCGGCGGCAGCATAAATGACACCCGCCAAGGGAACGAGGACCACATATGCCGCGTCAGCCGCTAGATTGCCCATCATGGCGACCAATGCAACGATTGGGGTCAGGAGATATTTGGGTGCATTTGCAACACCCGCGCGCATGGCTGCGCCAAAAAGCCCCGATTTTTCTGCTACACCGGCCCCGAGCATCACCACCAGAACATATCCGAGTGGATGAAACCCCGTGAAGGTCTTTGGCATTTCGACCCACAATTTACGAATATTTTCGGCTGACAATAGACTGGTCGCCGCTATAATCTTATTCGAACCGGTTTCGGGGTCAATCTCCGTGGGATGGACAGCCGACCAACCCAGAATGTCGGCAAAAACCGACAATAGAATCAGTCCGGCAACAAGGTAAAGAAAGAGGAACACAGGGTCAGGTAACTTGTTGCCCGTTCGTTCAATCCAACTCAAAAATTTGCTGTTTCCAGCCGTGTTCGATACCGCACCATTTGCCACCAAGCTTCTCCCAACGCCTCGCTTGCCAACAATGTAACAATGTTACAATGGTTGGCAAGGGGGAAGCGTGGTCGGAAAGCTACTGCTTGGTTTAGGCAGCCTGTTTGGCGCGTGAAGCTTTTTTCCGCTCATTCGGGTCAAGCAGACGCTTGCGCAGGCGGATATTTTTTGGCGTAACTTCGACCATTTCATCATCATCGATGTAGGCAATGGCTTGCTCAAGCGTCAGGCGCTTGGGCGGCGTAAGCCGAATAGCGTCGTCCTTGCCGGTCGAACGGAAGTTCGTCAGCTGCTTCGACTTCATCGGGTTGACTTCCAAGTCATCTGGCTTGGCATTTTCGCCAATAATCATGCCTTCATACAAGGCTTCACCGGGCGAAACCATCAAGATGCCGCGCTCTTCCAATGGGCCAAGGGCATAAGCAACCGCTTCGCCAGCGCCGTTGGAAATTAGCACGCCATTCTTGCGGCCTTCAATCGCGCCACGATGCGGACCATATTTTTCAAACAGGCGGTTCATGATGCCCGTACCGCGCGTGTCGGACAGGAATTCGCCATGATAGCCAATCAGGCCGCGTGATGGCGCGCTGAAGGTGATGCGCGTCTTGCCGCCACCCGATGGACGCATGTCGGTAAGGTCGCCCTTACGCACGGCCATTTTCTCGACAACTGTGCCAGCATATTCATCATCGACGTCGATGACGACGGTTTCGTATGGCTCGGTCTTTTTGCCGTTTTCGTCTTCACGGAACAGTACGCGCGGGCGGCTTATGCCAAGTTCGAAGCCTTCACGACGCATGGTTTCGATCAGAACGCCAAGCTGAAGCTCGCCGCGGCCAGCCACTTCGAAGCTATCCTTGTCGGCAGCTTCGGTGATGCGGACGGCAACGTTGCTTTCGGCTTCGCGCATCAGGCGGTCGCGGATCATCCGGCTAGTGACTTTGGTGCCTTCGCGGCCAGCCATCGGGCTGTCGTTGACAGAAAAGCGCATCGACAATGTTGGCGGATCGATGGGTTGTGCCTGAAGTGGTTCGGTTACGGTTGGTTCTGCAATAGTGTCTGCAACGGTAGCAGTGGTCATACCGGCGATCGAAATAATGTCGCCAGCTTTTGCCTCTTCTACAGGAACGCGCTCAAGTCCACGGAAGGACATGATCTTCGATGCACGGCCTGTTTCGACAATCTTGCCATCCGGGTTCAGTGCGTGAATCTGCTGGTTCACTTTGACGGTACCGGAGAGAACAAGGCCGGTCAGGATACGGCCAAGGAAGTTGTCGCGGTCAAGCAAAGTCACCAGCATCTTGAATTCGCCGTCAACGTCTGCCTTTGGCTCACGGACATGGCTGACGATGGTTTCGAACATCGGCGTCAACGTGCCTTCGCGGGCACTTGGATCGGTCGATGCATAGCCGTTACGGCCTGACGCATACAGCACAGGGAAATCAAGCTGCTCGTCGGTTGCATCCAACGAAACGAAAAGGTCGAATACTTCGTCGAGCACTTCCTGAATACGTTCGTCAGGACGATCAACCTTGTTGACGACGACGATTGGGCGAAGGCCCAAAGCCAACGCCTTGCCGGTTACGAACTTCGTCTGCGGCATGGCGCCTTCGGATGAATCGACCAGGAGGATGACGCCGTCGACCATCGACAAGATGCGTTCAACTTCGCCGCCGAAGTCTGCGTGGCCTGGCGTATCGACGATGTTGATGCGGGTTTTTTCGCCCTTATGGTCGTCCCACTCTACCGATGTGCACTTGGCAAGAATCGTTATGCCGCGTTCTTTTTCGAGGTCGTTCGAATCCATCGCGCGTTCTTCGATGCGCTGGTTGTCGCGGAATGTGCCAGACTGACGGAACAGTTGGTCAACAAGGGTGGTTTTGCCGTGATCGACGTGCGCGATGATGGCGATGTTACGCAATGACATTTGGAAATGGGCCTTTTGGAAGGTCTTCATAGCGGCCACATGCCACTAGATTCTCGCGCGCCATTAACGCAATATGCGCTGCAGCGCAACATCGCTGGTGTTGCAATACGCGATTGCAACGGTCAAAGCGCATCAATGTTCGCTCGTATCTTCGCTGATCGCTTCGTAATTCTGCTGCTTGCCACGATATTGCTGGCAAGCCTTCTTCCTGTGCGCGGCCAAGCGGCCGAGGTCGCGGCGCTGATTTCGTCGGGTGCGATTTTTGTGCTGTTTTTCCTCAATGGTGTTCGCTTGCCTCGGCACGAGGTCATCAACGGTGTGCGCAACTGGCGGTTGCAGGGGGCCATTTTTCTTTTTGTGTTTGGCGTTATGCCGATGGTCGGACTCGGCCTGTCGCATGTGTTTGACGATATTTTACCTGCCGCACTTGCGTTGGGCTTGTTATTTGCTGGCATCCTGCCCTCCACCATTCAATCAGCAGCAGCCTATAGCGCGCTCGCCAGGGGCAATGTCGCCGCTTCGGTCGTGGCGGCCGCCTTGGTCAATCTGGTGGGCGTAGTGCTGTCACCTCTCTTATTCGCCTTGCTTGCGCATTCGGGGGAGGCAAATATTTCGGGTGAAGCGGTTGGCCGCATTGCGTTGATTTTGCTTTTGCCGTTCGCGCTTGGCCAAATAGCGCAGCGATGGTGCAAACCATGGGTCGATGCCCATAAGGATATAGCTACATGGATGGACCGGATTTCCATCGCGATTGCGGTCTATGTCGCGTTTTCGGGCGCGGTTGTCGCCGGGATCTGGAGCATCGTGCGCGGCGATGAGCTAGCTTGGCTCGCGCTGGCGTTGTCCGTGATGCTGCTGGTGGGTTTTGGCGGCGCGTGGGCGTTGGGGGGTATTATGAAGCTGCCACGTGGCGACCGGATTACCATGCTGTTTTCCGGTGGGCAAAAAAGCATCGCCATCGGCGCGCCGCTGGCTGCAACGATATTTCCGCCCGCTATAGCCGGAATGGTCCTGCTGCCGACGCTAGCTTATCATATGGCGCAGTTGATATTGTCGGCGCCACTGGCCACGCATTTGGCTGGAGACGTTGAGCCGTAGCTCGGCATCACATGCCGATAGGGAGACTAAAGGCTTCGCAGCGCTTCCGATGGCCGTGCAGCAAGGATCGGCAGCGATCCGACGATGCCGAGAATGAATGTCATTCCGGCCCCGCCAACAAGCGTTAGCGCCAAGATCGCATAATCCGGCGCGAAGTTGAAATCGAATATTTGGACGACAACATAATACGCTGCCAACATGCCGAGTAGCAGCGAAACCAAGCCCAGTACCACCGCCAATATGCCATATTCCAATGCCTGAGCGCCCAGTATCTGCCGCCTCGTGCTACCCAACATTTTCATGATGACGCTGTCGTAGATCCGCGACTGACGCGCGGCGGCTATGGCGCCGACAAGCACCGCGATGCCGGCTAGGATCGCTATCGATGCCGCTGCGGCGATAGCTTGCGCCATTTGCGTGAGCAGTACGGTGATCTGCGCCGTGACTTCGCCCACCTCAATCAGGGATGAGGACGGGAAAGTCGGGGGGATCGACTTTGCCAGGATGCGCTCTGCTGGCTCGGACACCGTCAGTGTCGCCACCATGTTATGCGGTGCGGCATCAAGGCTTCCCGGCGAAAACACCATCACGTAGTTCAGGCCGAAATTATCCCATTTGACGGTTCGAAGAGACGCGATTTTGGCGGGAACTTCAACGCCAAGCAGGCTGACGGTTAGGGTATCGCCCACGCCAACTCCTAAGCTCTCAGCAGCCTCGCTTTCAAGGCTGACCAAGGCAGGACCCTCATAATCCGCGGGCCAATATGTGCCTGCAACGATCTCACTGCCTTTTGGAAGGGTGCCGCTATAGGTTAGCCCGCGATCACCGTTGAGGATCCAGGCACCTTCGGGCAGTTCTTCCAATTGATCAACGCGCTGACCGCCAAATTCGACAATGGTGCCGCGCAAGGCAGGGATCATATTGATCGTGGCCTTGGGATCTGCTTCTTTGACCATCTGCGTGAACTGAGCCGCCCCGTCACGCGGGATATCCAACGCGAAGAAGCTTGGCGCACGGTCGGGGACGCTGTTCTTAATTTCGTTGTTGATGCTCGTCTGAATGGCGGCAAGTGTCACAAATAAGGTGAGCCCAAGGCCAAGTGCGACAACCAAGGCCTGTGTCTGCGCGCCGGGGCGATGCAGGTTGGCGAGTGCCAGACGCGGCAAAGGTGCCTTGGGCCGTGGAACCCGCAAGGCGACCGCGCGCAGCAGCCAGGCTATGCCGATGAGTAAAAGCAGCAAGCCAAAGGCAGCGCCGATGAACGCGAGCGAGAATAACGGCTCTCGTGCCGTCACTACTGCGAGCGCGATAATCGCTAGGATCGCCGTAATCACCCAGACCGCGCTGCGTCGGTCGATGCGGGCATTGCCCTCCACTATGGCGCGGAACAGGCCAGCTGCGGGCACAGTGCGCGCGCGGGCCAAAGGGGGAAGAGCAAAGGCAACAGCGATCAACAGGCCGTAGATCGCGCTGACGAGCAACGGCAACGGATGCAGGTTAAAGCCCGGCGCGACTGGTAATATGTCGCCAGCGACCCAGCCAATGACCATCGGCAAAACGCTGCCCACCGCAAGGCCAGCGATTATTGCGCCCGCCGCCACAGTCAGGATTTGAAGCATATAGATGCGGAATATCGTACTGCTATCCGCGCCAGTGACTTTCAACGTCGCAATGCTGGCGCGCTTGCTCGCTAGGTAGCTGCTGACACCATTGCCGACGCCGATGCCGGCAATCACCAAGGCGGCAAGGCCGACCAAAGTCAGGAACTGGCCCATACGCTCAATGAAACGCCTTGTCCCGGGTGCGCCGTTTGAACGATCCGTAATGTCCCATCCTGCCGACGGGAACTGCGCCTCAAGCGCCTTTGCGACAGTGGCAGCGTCTTCGCTCGTGGACAGCTTGATGCGATATTTTGCCTCATACATGCTGCCCGGCTGGATCAGGCCGGTATCAGGCAAGGACGCCATGTTGATGATGGCGACTGGGCCAAGCGTGAAGCCTTCGCCCAAGCGGTCGGGTTCATCTGCGATGATGCCCGCGATCTTGAACCGCGCCTCACCAAAGCGGACGGTCCCGCCGGTTTTGAGGTCTAGCCGTTCGGACAAGGTCGGTCCGATATAGATTTCGCCCATGGCGGGCGCCCTGACACTGCCGCCGCCGCGCAAGGTCAGCGCGCCATAATGCGGATAGATAGTGTCGATGGCCTTCAACTCGGCCAGTAGGCTGTCACTGTTAGCTTCAGGTCCAATGGCCATTGCGCGCAACCGAATGGTTTCGGAAACCGCGCCAGCTTTACGCATTGCCGCCATTTCGGATTGCGTTGCGTCGCGTTGCGCAATGCCTATTTCAACATCGCCGCCAAGGATCGTCTGGCCACGCCGCGACAGTTCATCGGCTATACCAGCGGTCAGGCTGCCAATCGCGGCCAGCGTTGCAACGCCCAAGAACAGGCAAATTGCGAGCAAACGAAGCCCGCGGATGCGTGCGGACAAATCACGGCGCGCTATGCGCCATATGGCGGCGAGCGGGAGGCTCAAGCCGCGCTCTCCACGACATGGCCGTCTTGCATGGAAATCACGCGGTCGCATTTGCGGGCGAGTTCTGGGTCGTGGGTGATGATCAATAAAGTCGCGCCCAATGCGGCGCGGCGGTCGAATAGTAGGTCGACGATAGACGTGCCTGTTGACCCATCCAGATTGCCCGTCGGTTCATCAGCAAAAATGATCTTTGGTCCAGCGGCCATCGCCCGGGCGATGGCAACGCGTTGTTGTTCGCCGCCCGATAATTGCGATGGATAATGCGTCAGACGATGGCCAAGACCTACAGCTTCAAGTTCGCTCTGCGCGCGGCCAAATGGATCTGTCAAGCCAGCCAGCTCCAACGGAATTGCAACATTTTCCAGTGCAGTCATGGTAGGCAGAAGGTGAAATGCCTGCAACACGATGCCAATCCGGCCACGTCGCGCACGGGCGAGTTCGTCTTCATCCAACTTGGTGAAATCAAGGCCATCGACAAGGACAGTCCCGCCGCTCGCTTGCTCCAACCCGGCCAACACCGCCATCAAAGATGATTTGCCTGACCCCGATGGCCCAAGCAATGCAACGCTGCTGTCATAAGGTACCTCAAGGTCCACGCCGCGTAAAATCGACACAGATGCGTCGTTGCTGCCAAGGCTAAGGGTGACATTTGCTGCGCGGATTGCCATATCCGCTTTGTTATTGACCGGAGCGTGCAAGGAAAAATCCTTATGAGAAGTTTTTGGCTATATGGGGCGTTATGTGTCGCAATCCAAGGGTTGTCGGGATGCGGGTCTAATCCTGTAGCAGAAAATAAGGCCGAAGTTCAGGAAACGGTGAAGGTCGTGGCTTATGACCAATTGGTCGTCGCATTTGGCGACAGCCTTTACGCCGGATACCGCCTCGCGCCGAACCAGGGGCTAGCCTCGCAATTGCAGGCCACCTTGCAGGCAGATGGCATCAACGCGCGGGTCCATAATGCTGGCGTGTCTGGAGACACCACCGCGGCTGGAAAAACGCGTTTGGCTTTTGTACTAGATAATTTGGATAGAAAGCCGGACTTAGTCGTACTGGGCCTTGGCGGCAACGACATGTTGCGCGGGATCAAGCCTGAAGAAACCAAAGCGAATTTGACCGCAATGATGGACGAATTGAAGCGCCGAAACATTCCAGTGGTGCTGACGGGCATGCTGGCAGCGCCCAATATGGGTCAGGATTACGGCAAGTCTTTCAATGGGATTTTCCCGGACCTTGCCAAAAAATATGATGCGTCGCTTTATCCGTTTTTCCTCGATGGCGTGGTGACGGATGCCGCGTTGATGTTGCCGGATAATATTCATCCAAACGCAAAAGGCGTATCGCGGGTGGTCGAAGGATTATCGCCGCTGGTCGAAGCTGCTTTGAAGGAGCAGAGCGAAGCTGTATTAGAAAAATAATACAGCTGGGGACGGAAGTGCTTGAAATGGTCGGGCACTCGTTCCATCTGTTGTAATATCCAAGGACAGAGGGATTTTTGGCAATGTCGACTGAAACCGTTACCCAGACCGTGCAAGAGCTTAAGCTTACGCCGCCAGACCCTGTGCCGACAGTTACCCCGCAACAGGCAATGGGACTGGTTCCAGTGACCGATGAGCAGCAAAGCAAGCTTGCGCAGCGGGTTGACGCCTATGTAGCTGATCTGATCGCGCAGGACGTGAACAGCCCCGAATTTGGCAAACGCGTCGACCAGCTAACCAACATGGGCCGCAAGGAAATCATGGAAGCATCGGCGCAGTCGAACCGTTTCCTCGATAAACCGATCCGCCGGATGGACGCCGAATCTGGCGTTGGCGCCGACCTTGCCGAATTGCGCCGTGTCGTTGAAGATCTAGACCCGTCCAAAAAGGGCAATTTGATGACGAAGCAGAAGTTGTTCGGCATCATCCCCTTTGGTAGCAAATTGCGCAACTATTTTGACAGCTATCAAAGTTCGCAGACGCACATTAGCTCGATTCTGGGGCGGCTTGGCAATGGCAAGGATGAGCTGCTGATGGACAATGCTGCCATCGATGTGGAGCGTCAGAATTTGTGGGTTGCCATGGGCAAGCTAGAACAGATGATCGTCATGTCCAAACAGCTTGATGCAAAGCTTGAGGAAAAATCTGCCGAGTTGGAGCTGTCCGACCCGGCCAAGTCGCGCGCCATCAAGGAAAGTGCGTTATTTTATGTGCGCCAGCGGACTCAGGATTTGCTGACGCAAATGGCAGTGACGGTGCAAGGCTATCTCGCGCTTGATCTTGTTAAGAAAAACAATGTGGAGTTGGTGAAAGGCGTCGACCGTGCGTCTACAACCACCGTGGGCGCGCTACGTACGGCTGTGACCGTCGCACAGGCGATGACCAATCAAAAGCTGGTGCTGGACCAAATCACGTCGCTCAACACCACAACAGCCAATATCATTGATAGCACCGGGAAATTGCTGCGTGACAATACCGCGCGGATTCATGAACAGGCGGCGGGTGCTACTATTCCGCTGGAAACATTAAGTCGCGCGTTCCAGAATATTTACGACACGATGGATGCCATCGACACGTTCAAGCTGAAGGCGCTCGACAGCATGAAGCAAACGTCCGAAGCGCTCGAGAAAGAGGTTGAAAAGTCCAAAGGGTATATCGCACGTGCCGAAGGTCAAGCCCAAGCTGTGAAGGCGACGCAGGACAGTGGTTTACTTGCGGCGTTGGAAGGGTAAGACGTGTGGCACTTGCCTCGTCGTTCCCGGGAGATACGAAACTTAACTGCATGAACGAATTGATGATATGAACAGCCCAGCATCCAATTCAAACGAAACCCTCAACGCAGCCGCGCGTTCGTTGCGTAATGTTCGGATGATGCCTATTGGCACCAAGTCCCAGGCACTTCGTCGTGCGCATTTCTGGGGCAAGCTGAGCAAGGCGGTGGTCGCAGTTGGTGTGGTGCTCATTGGTGCCGGGATTGTTGGGGCTGTCATTGACGGCATCGGCTTTTGGGGTGTGATGATAACGGGCATTGTCGGCGCGGCTGCGGCTTATGTGCTGATGCGCTATCCCGAAATGCCTATGCCGACGACGGAAAGTCTGCGCGTAACGGACCTTGCAACCCTTGCGGGCAAAACCGAAATCTGGCTGGAGGCGCAGCGTCCTGCTTTGCCAGCGCCAGCGGTAACGTTGATGCAGGACATCGGGTTGCGGCTGGACCAACTGGCACCCCAGTTACAGACGCTGGATGAAAACGACCCGGCGGCGCGCGAAGTGCGCAAGCTCGTTGGTGAGCATTTGCCAGAACTCATCAACGGCTATAAAAAAATTCCCGATAGCCTTAAAAACAAAGAGCATGCCGGTAAGACACCAGCGCAGCAGCTTGTTGACGGGTTGAAGACGATTGACCGCGAAATTGAAACCATGACTGGACAGATTTCTCGCGGGGAGCTGGATAAACTTGCGGTGCGTGGCCGTTATCTTGAGATGCGCTACGACAATGCGGATGCAAATGGGCAGGGCGTTTAAGCCAAGCCTTAAACGCACCCCACGCGGCTCCGGCCGCAATGACACTGCCGTTGGAAACCAGACGCCACTTTGCGGGCAATTTTGCGTTATAGGTTTCACTTATGGCCCAGAATAAAGAGCGCGCCCCAAATTTGCTTTGCGAGATCGAAACGGTCATGTCCGACGGAAGACCTGTGTGTTTGCGCACCATTAGGCCAAGCGACGAGTCAAATATTCGTGCGGGCATTGCCGAAATGTCGGATCGTTCCCGTTATCTGCGTTTTTTCTCCGCCTTTCGTGCGCCGCCTGAATCGATCGTCAAGCGCCTCAGCGCAGTCGATGGCCATGACCATATCGGCTGGGGGGCAATCCTGCTTGATGGGGACGAGAACCCTCCGATAGCGGCAGCGCATGCGATCCGTTCTGAAGAATTGCCATGGCATGGCGAACTGGCCATTGCCGTGCTGGATGAATATCACGGTCTGGGTCTTGCACGCATGTTGATTGCGGCCGTGCTTCTGGATTGCCTTCAAGAAGATTTGCCTGTTCTCGAAATGCAGATGCTTGCTGAAAATCGCGCTGCGCAAAACCTTGTGAAGTATCTTGGAGCCAAGCGTTCGCCTGCGCTGGATAGCGTCAGCCACTACTGGCTCGATGTTCGCGCGGCGCTGGACATATTGGGAGGCGATAATGCCTCGCCGGGGCTAAGGGCGGTTTTTGCTTCACGGGCGTCAAATACATTCTAAGGCGGCGGTCGCCACTGAATTAATGACGCAAAGCTTTGCATAATTAATTCAAAAAGCTGAAGTAAGCCAACCAATACAATTGCTTCAAATCTGGGTATTTGCTAGCCATTAAAAGGTTAGGCGATTATTTGTTTTGTAAGCGTCCCATTTTAATCTGCTATTATTGACTAGGATGCAGCGATGGAATTGATGGCCAAACACACATCACTTATGTCCAACGAACGGCTTGGGCAAATCGTTGAAGATTCGGCGAGCGAAGTTTATATTTTTTCTGTCGACGATTGCCGGTTCACCTTGGCAAACCGGGGTGCGCGCGAAAACCTTCAATTTTCAATGGCTGAACTTCGCGATTTGATGCCTTGGGATTTGAAGCCCGGGATTAGCGAACCGGAATTCATGGAAATGATTCAGCCGCTGGTGTCAGGAAACCTGCACGTACTGAATTTCAGCACTGTCCATCGCCGCAAGGACGGGACGGATTACGATGTCGCCGTTCAGCTGCAATTGATCCGTACGGAAGATGCGCCGCCGGTATTTTTTGCTGCAATCCAGGATGTAACTAATCGCAACAAGATTGAACGCGAGCTCCGGGACGTTTCCGGACGGCTAAATGCGATTTTGCGTAACACGATGATGGCGGTGTTTGTGATGGACGATTCACAGCAATGTGTTTTCATGAACAGTGCGGCGGAGAAGTTGACCGGGTACACCTTCGAAGAGACGCAGGGTCGCCCACTACACGATGTCATCCACCACAGCTACCCTGATGGTCGGCATTTCCCATTGCACGAATGTGCGATCGACAGGGCGTTACCCGAAGAAAATCAGACGGTGGGTGAAGAAACCTTCGTTCACAGGGATGGCCATTTTTATCCCGTTGGTTTCACCGCTTCACCCATTCGTAACGATGACGGCGTGGCAATCGGCACAATCGTTGAGGTGCGTGACATCAGCAATGAATTGGCCGCCCGTGACGCCATGCACCGGTTTAATGATTCACTTCAGGTCAAGGTTGCAGAAGCCATTGAAGAACGCAAACGGGCGGAAGAACAATTGCTGCAATCGCAGAAGATGGAAGCAATTGGTCAGCTGACCGGCGGTATTGCCCATGATTTTAATAATCTGCTTCAGGTGGTTGGCAGCAGTCTAGAGCTTTTGGCCCGCGATATCGGCGACAATCCGCGGGCGCGGCAGCGGTTGGAAAATGCGATGGGGGGCGTGGCGCGTGGCGCAAAGCTCGCGTCGCATTTGTTGTCCTTTGGCCGTCAGCAGCCCCTACAGCCCAAATCCAGTAATGTGGGTCGTATGCTAAAGGGTATGAGCGAAATGCTTACCCGGTCTCTTGGCGAAACCGTTGAAGTGGAGACCATTGCCGATGAAGGCGTATGGAATTGCATGATCGATGCTGCGCAGCTTGAGAACGCTGTGCTAAATTTGGCGATTAATGCGCGGGATGCGATGAACGGGCATGGTAAACTGACGATTGAAGCTGGTAATGCAATATTGGATGAACGTTACGCGTCGGCGCATGCGGACCTAACGCCGGGTCAGTATGTGATGCTTGCGGTCACCGATACCGGTTCGGGGATGTCCCCTGAAGTGCTGGCAAAGGCGTTTAATCCGTTTTTCACAACGAAAGAGCCAGGTAGCGGAACTGGCCTTGGCCTCAGCATGGTGTACGGTCTGGTGAAGCAATCTGGCGGGCATATTAATATTTACAGCGAAGTTAGTGTTGGAACGACTGTCCGGATGTATTTGCCGCGCACTCGCAGCGCTGAAGACACCGATATCGAAGAGCCTTTAGGCATATTTCCACATCATACGGCCTCTGCCGAAACCATCTTGGTGGTAGAAGATGACCCGATTGTTCGCTCGACGGCCGTGGAAACTTTGCGCGAATTTGGCTTTACTGTTTTAGAAGCGGGCAATGCCGAGCAGGCCCTGACGATCATCGAAAGCGGCGCGAACGTAGATCTGCTTTTCACCGACGTTGTTATGCCCGGCACGTTACGCAGCCCCGAACTGGCACGGCGCGCGCAAGAAATTTTGCCCGATATCGGCGTCCTGTTTACGTCCGGATATACGGAGAACGCTATCGTTCATTCTGGCAGGTTGGATGAGGGTGTGGAATTGCTCTCCAAGCCCTACACCAATGACCAGTTGTTTCAGAAAATCGGACGCGTAAGGGCAAAAATGCGCAAGGCAGAACCCGCGACACACACCGAAGGCCAAACGCGACCCGAAGCCCAAACGCAACCCCATGCACGCGAAACAGGTGAATTGCGGGTTCTGATTGTTGAGGATGAAATTCTCATTCGGATGAACTTAGCAGAAATGCTGTATGAAGTGGGTGCTGACGTCACGGAGGCAGGCAATTTGGCAGATGCGCAAGCGAGCTTTTCCGCTGGCGCATTCGATATTGTGATAACCGACATCAGCCTGCCAGATGGAAGTGCCGAAGATTGGGTCATTGAGCTTGTGGCTCGCGGGCATTCGGGCGTGGTCATATCATCCGGTCACCCCGCAGACGGTGAGCTTGCGCAACACATCGCCGTCAAATCGGTCGGCGTGCTGAGCAAACCTTACGATCTTACCGATGTGGAACGCTGTCTCGCCGAACGCAGGCGATAATACTTCCGCCAAATCGTCAGTTCACCGGTTCTGGGGGGCAGGCTAAATCGGTGACTGCCAATCGATCTAATTTATTACGAGATGTTTTTGGGACGGATCGCCAACCGCATCGCGCAGTCGCGCTGCATCCGGGGCATAGGCATGAGAATACCATGATCTGGCGGTTTGGCGCTGCGACATGGACCGGGCGATGTAGATTTGGTAGGAGAGGCAACTGACAGGGTATGCCCAACGTTGCGTTGAAAACATCACCCAACCTATCACCGCATTTTCCATTCAGGTCACCCGATCAAGGCAGATCGACCATCGGTGCGGGCCGGAACCTAACAGCTCAGAGTGTGTTGTCTTTACATTGCGATGAAACACCCGGCGACCTCGTAAGGGAGCCGGATTCTTTGGATTTTGCATTTTTAGGAGATCAAATATGACTGATAACAACAAACCCCTTTTTGGTGGCGATAATACGGATCGTGGACCTTTTGAAAATGGATCGAACGGTATAACCGGTGCGCAGAATGGCAGTGGCCAAATGCGCCAGCAAACGGGCATGAACCAAACGGGTGTCGCTTCAGCAATATTTGACGAGCAACACGAGGCTCAGCAGGCTGTAGCTGCACTGCGCCAGACTGGAGTGAGCGATGCGGACCTATCGATTATTGCGCAGTCTAAGGGTACAATGACCACACGCGAAGGCGGCGGTGAAATAATCGACGAGGAACATACCAGCTACCTCCGTGGTATCTTAGGCGGCGGTGCATTGGGGGCTGGACTTGGCGTTGCCGCATTGGCAATTCCTGGTGTTGGCCCATTGGCAGCCATTGGCGCAATCGCGGCGACGGTGGTGCCTGAAGCAATGGCCATTGGAGCGGTTGCAGGTGCCGCCGCTGGTACATTTAACGAAGCGTTAAAAGATCACGGTGTCAGCGACGATGATGCGTCGTATTATGGTAGCCGGATGAAAGATGGCGGCGTATTGGTTACGGTGAACTCGTCCAACATCGATCAGTCGCAGGCTCAAGATATCCTGTATAAACACGGTGGACATTCATCGTCGCGCGCGCGGAATATGGCGGTTTAAACAACCGGCTTAAGCTACAAAAAGGTGTCTCGCGACAAAGCGAGACACCTTTTTTATGTTTTATTCTATATCGATATCGTCGTTTTTGGGTCTTACCTGATCTCTCAATAGAATTTCCTTCAACACAAAAGTCTTCTTCAAAGCTTAGCAGTGTAAAGCGATACAAAAGCAGCTCGGTGAACACGAACTTGTGAATCCGACGTACAGGTCCATCGATGACATAATGTGAGTGTGCTGTGTCCATCATTATAGAAGATAATGGCACAGGCTTTCCATCCGATGTTCCAGGACAGATATTAGGTCCGTTCTACACCACAAAGCCAGCGAAAGAGGACAGATGTCTTCGGCTATCGATAAGCTATGGCATCGTTCGTGATCTGCGCGGCATGATCCGGGCTAAGTCTAGGCGGAACGGCGCACACTTTACGACTGAACTGCCTATACCGTTCCGAAGCGATTAGCCCCTCCATTCGCCATAAGTTTCAGAGCCTGAAGCATTGGTGATCTGCAAGCGGTCAAAACGGCCGAGGATGACACAGATTGGACGCCGATCTGGATGCACAGATTTGCATTGAAATGGAAGCTTTGGGCTAGACGCAAGGCGTCCTGAAATGACGACCCTAAGACCTTGTCTGTCGGGGAGTTGCTCGGCGGTCAGGCGCTTAGATACGCGATAGGGTTGGCCGTCGCGGTCATCCGCGCGGGGGGAGTCTTCGTCTGCAATTTCAGCGATTGCGAGCGACGGTGTCTCTGCTGTGCCCGGTAGTACAATTGTATCAGGGATACGCGGGCAAACGCCTTGGTGAAGCCAATCACGTTCAATCCAAAAACTTTTAGCAAATCTTGTCGCAGGCTCTGTGGCGTCAACGGATTGCGCTTCATCTTCAAGCGGTACCACGATGTTTGAGGGAAATACGAGCTGAAAATTGCCGTTTTCCAAGTTGTAACTCCAGCCGCGGTCGAGTTTTTCTTCCCGCGCAATGGGGCCATTGCATGCAAAGGGCAGCACGAGTTCAAACCGCCGTCCCGAAAATTGCCTGAATTTCGCATCAGTCATATCGCCAGCGGTAAACGCCGACGCAGCCAAGCTTGCGGCATTGATCAACGCCGCCCGATCCAAATTTTGCAAAGGTGGGGGCGGCACAGGCGTCTTCGGCTGGGCCGCCGGAACCTCTACAGCGGGCTTTTCAACGGCTGCATCCGGCCAACTTAAGACTAATGTGGCCACGCCGACGGCTAGCAAGCTTATAGCTGCCACGCCGCGCCACTTTGGTGACCGAGATTCACTCATGCCGATCTTAATATTGTAAAAACATGTAAAACACCACTTTGCCTATCGCATATGATCCACTAGGGATCAAGTGATGGCAAAGACTTTAGGCGGATGACTATAGACCAGCTCCTTACCGTCGCCGTTCTGGTGGGGGTCGTTGCCGCGTTGATATGGGATAAAATCCGCGCCGACGTGGTCGCGCTTGCTGGTGCCGCCGTTCTCCTCATCACGGGTGTTGTCCGGCCGAGTGAAGTGCAAGGCGCTTTTGCTAGCCCTGCTCTGATTGCGCTTGGGTCACTTTTTGTCATTGTTTACGCGATCGAATTGTCCGGCTTGCTCGACCGATTGATTGGACAAGCGGTGCGACTTTGCCAAGCCATCGGCGTCATGGGTTTGTGGCTGACAATTGGATTGTGTGGCGCAGCTTCTGCGTTTTTGAACAACACCCCCATCGTCGTATTAGGCGCGCCAGTGGTCCGCGATACAGCCAAAACGCTCGGCCTTAGCCCGCGTCGTTTCCTGATGCCATTGTCCTACATCGCCATATTAGGTGGATGCTGCACGTTGATCGGGACATCTACGAACCTTTTGGTGGCGGACATGGCGCGCCTTGGAGGGCAGCCGGTTTTTGGCTTGTTCGAAATTACGCCTGTTGGCCTGTGCATCGCAATAGCCGGTGGCATTTATTTGTTAATTGTCAGCCGGTGGATGGGCCGTGGCGGTTCGGACGCAGATCCCGAGGGCATGGAGGATATGGTGCAAGGGACTGACGCGCAAATCGGTGACGTGCGCGTTTTCGTGCCCAAACGCGAATTTCATCTCCGGAATGCCCTAACTTCAGTGTTGATATTTGCGGGTGTTATCTTTGCTGCGTCGGTTAATGTGGCGCCGATCGCTGCGAGTGCCTTTGCGGGCGCGGTTTTGCTCATACTATTGAAGGTTATCAGCGCAGATGAAGCTTATAGCGGATTGCGACCAGAAATATTGTTGCTTATTGCTGGCATGGTTATCGTTGGTATCGCGATGGAAGAAAGTGGCTTGGCCACCAGCGCAACCTCTGGCCTCGTTAGCGCGGTGCAGCCATTTGGCCCATTATTCGCGCTCGCCTTGTTTTATGGTGTAACGCTTATCTTGACGGAGATTTTGTCGAACGCAACGGTTGCAGTGCTTTTTGCACCAATTGCAATTGCTTTGGCAGAGAGTTTGGGTGTCAGCGCGCGGCCGTTTTTGGTGGCTGTCATGATGGCCGCGAGCGCGGCATTTGCAACGCCGTTTGGATATCAAACCAATGTGCTCGTGTACCAAATCGGGCGTTATTCCTATACCGATTTCCTGCGCTTTGGGCTGCCGTTGAACTTCATCACATGGGCAGTTGGCATTCTGGCAATCAGCGTGTTTTTTCCGTTCTGAGGTTGCGGGGAGGTAGTGCTTCCATATGTCAGGTAGCTCAACAAACTCGTTGAACGTTTTTGCGTTTCAGGCGGCCACATCGAGATCGATGAACCGACAACTCATCAGCCCCCGAACATCGTTAGGATGTTACTAGGGCCCCACTTGGCAACTCCGACAGCTATCGGAGTGGTCGGGTGGGTTACCACGCGCTGCAGGCGCTGTATGGGCGCCACGGCGTTTTACCCACCCGCGCCGTTTACATGCCATCAAGGCCTTTGCTGACCAAGATGTTTACCGCAACCCGGCGGTTTTGTGCCTTGCCTTCATCCGT